>C688J35102_120990027_pt1 | contig 19712 bp, 16 predicted proteins | sample HopSoiMetagenom2_FD_35102 | JGI IMG/M metagenome (IMG submission 35102)
TAGAGCGCCGCCGACAGCATGGCGAAAATATTGGCGAGCCGCGACGCCGCAAAATAGATGCCGGCGGTGGCGGGATCGAGCAACCAATAGACCAGGATGACATCGAAATACTGGTTGGCGGCTTCGAGGATGGAGGCGACCCAGAAGTAGAGCGCGCTCGACCTCCAGCGCGAAGCTTCCGAACGGACCGGCACGTCGCGCAGATCAGGCAACACGCGCCCAATCGAAACCACCTGCACAACGAGGCAAACCGACATCGCGCTCGCCATGGCGGTGAACATCTCCGCCGGATCGAGCCGTCCGCCGGTCCAAAGCACCGCGATCAGGAACAGCACGACGGCGATGCGCCAGAAAAATTCCCGGTTGCCTTCTCCCATCAGGATGCTGACCAGCGAGCGCGCGACCTGGCTGCCCAGCATCAGCCCGGCATTGACAGCGGTAAAGACCGACAGCGAGAGGATCAGCAGCCACCACTCGCCTCTCGCAATCGCAACGCCGGCGACGAGGGAAATCGCAACCAGCATCGCCAGCGAAGACTTCTTCAGGCTGGAAAGCAGCACGCCTTTGGTGAGGTCGGCCTGGCCCCGCGCCTGGTACTCGTTGAGGAAGCGGACCAGCAGCAGCTCCTGGCCGATCAATCCCACGACGGCTGCGATCTGCGCCACCGAAAGCCAGGTTGCGAACATGCCGAATCCGTCCGGCGACATGGCGCGCGCCGCCAGCGAGAACATCGCGAACGCAAGCGCGCCGCTGCCGACCTTCAGCAAAATGGTCCCGGCAACGCCGCGCGTCACGTCACGCCGTATCAGCTGGAGAATGGAATCGATCATGAGACGTACAGGCCAGCTCGCCACCCGGGATGGGATGGACGATACCGGCGGCAAAGGTAGCACGCGGCCCGGGGTCGAGTGTTAATGGTCGGCCTCACGTTACCTTCTCCTGCCGCGGCGTCCTTTCCCTGAGAACGCCGCGCTTTGCTTCATTCTGAAACGGCGTTGTCCCGACTGTCTTTCGTCAGCCGTTCCAAGGTGGCGGCGCGCCGATGATATCGGCACGCCGCCGCGCCTGTTTCAGCGAAAATTGGCTCCCCAGGATGGATTCGAACCACCGACCTGACGGTAAACAACCGCTCACTCTACCAACTGAGCTACCGGGGAATAGATCGTGACGCCTGAAGTGCAAAGCCCATGCCGGAAACAGCGCTCCTCCGTTCACCGGCATCGATTCCATTAACCTCGATTCTTAAAAACAGCCGAACGCACGACGCATTTCGATAGCCGGCAAGGAAATTGCAGTCCTGCTGCCATCGGTATGCGGAGCCTATGCCATGTTGCTGAATGATCGATTGACAGAGCCGCGCGTGGCCGCAGCCGATGACGCAATCGTTACCGATGTCGCCATCGTCGGCGGCGGCTTGGCCGGATCGCTGGCGGCGGCGGTGCTGGCGCGCGCCGGGCACAGCGTCGTCATGATCGACAAGCGCGCAGTCTTCCCGGAAGAATTCCGCGTCGAAAAGCTGGCCGGCCAGCAGCTGGAAATTCTCCGCAGGCTCGGCTTCATTCGCGAACTAGAGGCGGCCGCGTGTCCTTACGACCGCGTCCTGAACATCCGGGAGGGCAGGCTGGTGGATGTCAGTACCGGCCAGGCCTATGGGCTTTCCTATGACCGCCTGGTCGCCATGGCGCGCGGACTCATTCCCGATTCTTCGAGTTTCATCGTCGACCAGGTCACCGGCCTAAGCTGCAGCGACAACCTGCAACACCTCTCGCTCGCCTCGGGCAAGCGCGTCACGTCGCGTCTCGTTATCCTGGCGACGGGCATGGCCGGCGCGCTCGGCTACGCGCTCGGAATGAGGCGGCGGATATTGGCGGCGCGCCACTCGGTTTCCTTCGGCTTCACCATCGCGCGCTCCGACAATGCGCCGTTTCCATTCGAGGCCCTGACCTGCTACGGCGAGCGGCCGGCGGACGGCGTGGATTACCTGAGCCTGTTTCCGGTGGCGGCCGGCATGCGCGCCAATCTCTTCATGTTCCGCGACCCGACCGATCCCATCATGCGGGAACTGCGGCGCGACACGGCCGCGACGCTGCTGCGCCTGATGCCCGGATTACAGCCGTTCCTCGGAGATTTTCGCGTCGTCGATCGCGTGCAGAACTGGGTGATGGATCTTTCGATCGCCGAGGGGCACCTGCAGGGAGGCGTCGTGCTGATCGGCGATGCGTTCCAGACCAACTGCCCGGCGGCTGGCACCGGCGTCAGCCGCTTGCTGGTCGACGTCGAGCGCCTTTGCACCCGGCATGTGCCGCGCTGGCTCGAGACCGCAGGCATGGGCGTTGAGAAAATCTCGCAGTTCTATGCCGACCACGACAAGATGGCGGCCGACAAGCGCTCGTTGCGAATGGCGCATTTCCGGCAGGGTTTAACGTCGGCGAATGACCTGCGCTGGAACGTGCATCGGCGTCTGCATTTCCTGCGACGCAAGTTCGCCCACCGCCTCGATCGGATAAATCCAGGATGGATCGCGCGCTTCCGCGGCGCACTGCGGGCCTGACCGGCGCCTGGCGCCGATCCGGTCAGCGCGTTCCCGGCGATATGCGGACGGGCAGCAGCTTGGATCCCGCGATTCGCTTGGCCGCCAGCTTGATCCACGGCGCCTGCCGCAACGCGAACAAGGCCACCGAGCCCATGGCGCTGCCGGCCTGCGTCACGCTCCACATCGGCGACGGCTTGGCTCCAAACAGCCGCTTGTAGGATTCGTCGCCGATCGTGAAATCGAGCACGCGATCGCCGCGCTCCACACAATCCTTTGCGACCTGTTCGAAGGTGAGCGCCCCCAGCGACTGGTTCTTGTATCCGGCAATATCGAACGCGCTCAGGATGACCAGAAGGCTGTCGCCATGACGGAGGCCGAGAACCGCGGCGATCACCTCGCCGTCGATCTTCATCGTGTAGAGCCGGACGAAGGAGCCGAGCCCGCGCAAGGCCACGTCGGAGTAGAAATCGAAATATTCCGGACGCTGCAACAGATCGCCGTCGCCTTGCGCCGCAAATCGCGGGCCGCGCAGCTTCTTCATCACCTCCATCGCGGCGGCAATCGACGTGGCGTCGTCGCAACAGGAAAACTCCAGGCTTCCCTTCTTCTGCAGCTGGCGTGACTTCTTCGCGAGCTCCTTCTGGTAGGAGCGATCCAGCGCATTGGCCCGCCATTGCTCGAACGGGGCGAACAGCACGGTCGAATAGGCGTTGCTGCCCATCGCGACGCGCCGCGGCGCGCCCAGCAGGCTCTCGATCGGAAGTCTTCCATCGGGCAGCTTGGGTATTCGCAACAGATCGAATGGTCCGACCAGGCGCCGGATCTGGCCGCAGGCATGCTCGTCCTGCAGCAGATCGGAAAACATCCTCTCCGTGCAAATCGGTGCGAGATAGTCGGACACCCGGAGGTCGGCGAACTCGACCGTGCGGATCGGGCCGCGCCTGACCTTCAGCAACGGCAGCACCATGGCAAGTGCGCCGCTGCTCGCGTCGCGCGCGACGACGATGAGCGGCTTTGCGCCCGCCTTGGGAACGAGCTTGCCGTACAGGCCGTCCAGCCATATCGGATGTTGGAACGCCGTCGCAGCCGAGCTGTCGAACAGCGTCCTGTATTCTTCCGACAGGAAATTGAATGCGTTTTCGATGCGGACATCGAACGCGTGTTGACTGGTGTCCATCCGCGTGACCAAAGAGCCGGGACTGTGCAAAACCGATCGGGCCGGAGTTCGTTTCTTATAGCAGACACGAACTGTCTTCCACACTAGCGGAATGCAATTTGTATTAACGGATCGCTTGCCGGATCGTGCCTAGCTCGCGCGCATTCAGCGCGATATTTGCGCTTGCGGAGACGCTTCAGCGCGGCCGTCAATCTTCCGTTATCGTTAATGGTGTTTCCACATTTCGCTCTAACGGGATGGCGCTAGACTTGCAGCACGCAACGGCGCGCCGCCCGCCGATAGTTGCCGCACTATGAGATTTCCGTGCAATCAGCCATGACCGAGTATCCGCACGCGCCGTCGCAGGAGGTGTTCGCCACCATCTGCATTGCGGTCGCCTCGATTGCCTTCGCGCCGCTGCTTCATATCGCGAGCCCGATCCTGGCGATCGCCGTGGAGACGCTGGTGGCGATTGCGATCATCCTCGCGGTGCCGGCCTATGCGCCGGCGGTGGCGATTTTCGTGTTGTTCTTCCAGAACCTGTTCGTTTCGGTGCTGTCTTCCTTCGTGTCCAGCCCGGCGGAGCTGGATTTCATCAAGGGATATAATTTCCTGCTCTGCGCGGTGATGTGGCTCGGAATGCTGGGTTTCTACGCCGTGAACCAGCGCGCCTATTCGGCGGAAGCCAACCGGATCATGCGCTGGAGCATTTTCGTGCTTGCGGTAGTGGGCGTGTATTTCGCGCTTGGGCTCGCGCAAAACGGCCAGGCGGCATCGATCTACCTGCGCAATATCGTGCTGCCGCTGTTCCTGTTCCAGCTTTCCTTGCTGACGGCGGCCGCCTATCAGGTTCGCATCACGCCGTTCCTTGTGACGCTCGCCGCCTGCCTGCTGCTTTGCGGCTACATCGAGTTCGCATTCCGGGATTTCTGGCTGGCGATCACCAACGGCTATGCCTTCTGGGGTTTTGACGAGATCAAGGCGCCGCGCTCGGGCGCCTGGGAGGCGGAGATGCGGTTGACCGGATATGTGCCGGTCGACCTGAAAGACCGCTTCAGTTTCGACTTTCTCAATACGCCATTGCTGGAGGATTTCGGGCTGTCCAAGATGCTGCGCATCTTCGGGCCGAACATGAGCCCGATCAGCTTCGGCTACGGCATCGCCTTCTTCGCGTTGTTTCTGTTCTCCGCGGGCCGCTATGTGCTGGCGCTTGCCGCGCTGCCGCTGCTCATCCTCTGCGGCGTCAAGGGTCCGCTGATCCTGGTGCTGTTTGTCGCACTCGCCTGGGCGTCGCACCGCCTGCTCGGCGCGCTCCCGACATTGCTGCTGACCGCGCTCGGCCTGGTCGCCTATGCGGTGATTGCAATCCGCGTCGGCCTGCAGATCGGCGATTATCACGTCATCGGATTCATGGGCGGGTGGCATGGATTCCTGGATAAGCCGCTCGGCCGTGGGCTGGGCGTCGGCGGCAATCTGTCGGACGGCTATTTCTCGATCGACTGGAGCGCCGCGCAGCAGGCCGGAACCATGGACGGCGCGGTGGAGAGCGCCGTCGGCGTGCTGCTCTACCAGATGGGCATCGCGGCCTTGGCGCCGCTCGGCTTTTACTTGGCCGTGGGATTGAAGGCCTGGCGGCTCTATGCCTCCTCCGCGATATTGACGCAGGGCCTTGCAGGCTTCGGCATCATCGTCGTGCTGGTCAACGGCATATTCCAGGAGGAAGCCTTGTTCGCGCCGCCGGCGCTGGGACTATTGCTGTCGCTGGCCGGACTGGTGATCGGCAACCAGATGCGGACGCAGGCAGCTTGCGAGGAGGCCGGCGTCGGCGTGCCGCGCCGGTTCGAGGCGACACCGGCCTAGCGGCCAGCGGCGCAGCGCGGCTATTCCTGTCGCGCGCCGTCGAGCAAAGGCGTCAACGTTCCGGTGACGAACTGCGCCAGCGCTTCGTCCTGGTCGGTCATGAGCGACTTCGGCGGCTGCAATTCCCACAAGGTAAGCGAGCGGCCCGCCAGATCGAACGCGGTTCCGGACTCCGACTGCCGGCGGTGCGCCCATAGCGGCTGATTGGTATCGATCAGCAATTGCCACCTGTTGCCGCCTGGAATCTCGGGAAGCACGAAGGACACCTTCTCATGATGCGCATTGATCATCAGCAAGAGGGTGCGATCGATACCCTTGCGCCGGATGCCGGTCGGCTGCGCGCGTCCGTCGAGCAGCATGGCAAACGAGCGCGCATTCGCATCGGTCCATTGTTCGCTGGTCATCTCCTTTGCCGTGGGGTCGAGCCATGCGACGTCCTTGACTCCGAGCTGCTCGTTGAACGCGCCGGTCAGGAACCGTCCGCGGTGGAATAATGGTTGCCCCTGGCGGATCTCGACCAGCTTCTTGGTGAACTCGAACAGGTCCCAACCGTCCTGGTCGACGCCTTCCCAGTCGATCCAGCTGATCTCGTTGTCCTGCGCATAGGCGTTATTGTTGCCGCGCTGGGTGCGGGCGATCTCGTCGCCGGCGAGAATCATCGGCGTGCCGCGGGAGAACAACAGCGTCGCCAATAGGTTGCGCATCTGCCGGAAGCGTAGCGCCTTGATGGCGGCATCGTCGGTCGGTCCCTCGACGCCGTGATTCCAGGACAGGTTGTTGGAATGGCCGTCGCGATTGTCCTCGCCGTTGGCCTCGTTGTGCTTCTCGTTGTAGGAAACCAGATCGTGCAGCGTGAACCCGTCATGCGCGGTGATGAAATTCACCGACGCCCATGGCTTCCTGCCGCGCTTGTTGAACATGTCGGGCGAGGCGGACAGCCGCGTGCCGAGGTCGGCCATCTTGCCCTGGTCGCCCTTCCAGAATGAACGCACGGTATCGCGGAAGCGGTCGTTCCACTCCGCCCAGCCCGGCGAGAAATGTCCGACCTGATAGCCGCCGGGCCCGCAATCCCAGGGTTCGGCGATCAGCTTGACCTGGCTCAGCACCGGATCCTGGCGGCAGGCGTCGAGGAAGCCGCCGCCTTCGTCGAACCCGGTCGGCTCGCGGGCGAGGATGGTTGCGAGATCGAAGCGGAATCCGTCGACGCGCATTTCCTGCGCCCAGTAGCGCAGGGAGTCCGCGACCAGCTGCAGCACGCGCTGGTGGCTGAGGTTGACGGTGTTGCCGGTGCCGGTGTCGTTGATGTAGTAGCGGCGGTCGGGGGCGAGCCGGTAATAGGACGCGTTGTCGATCCCCTTGAACGACAGCGTAGGGCCGAGTTCGTTGCCCTCCGCGGTGTGGTTATAGACCACGTCGAGAATGACCTCGATGCCGGCGCGATGAAACTGCGCTACCATTTCCTTGAACTCGTTGACAAAAGGGCCGGAGAGATAGCGCGGCTGCGGGGCGAAGAACCCGATGGTGTTGTAGCCCCAGTAATTGCGTTTGCCTTTTTCGACGAGGTAGCTGTCGTCGGCAAAGGCGTGAACCGGCAGCAGCTCCAGCGCCGTGATCCCCAATTCCTTGATGTGACCGATGATCTCGTGATGCATCAGCCCCGCGAACGTGCCCCGCAAATTGATCGGCACCGAAGGGTGGCGCATCGTGTAGCCGCGGACATGGGCCTCATAGACGATGGTGCGTTCCCACGGCGTCTGCGGTCGGCGTTCCTCGCCCCAGGTGAACGCGGGGTCGATCACCCGGCATTTCGGCATGAACGCCGCGCTGTCGCGCTCGTCGAAGGAAAAGTCGGCTTCCGCCGAGCCGATGGTATAGCCGAACAGCGCCGGATCCCACTTCAGTTCGCCAACGATCTGCTTTCCATATGGGTCAAGCAACAACTTGTTCGGGTTGAAGCGGTGGCCTTCCTTTGGCGAATAGGGGCCGTGGACGCGATAGCCATAGACCTGTCCGGGGCGCGCGTCGGGAAGATAGCCGTGCCATACCTCATCGGTATATTCCGGCAGCTCGATGCGCTCGATCTCGCGCACGCCGTCGATATCGAACAGGCAAAGCTCGACCTTGCTCGCGTTGGCGGAGAACAGCGCGAAGTTCACACCAAGCCCGTCCCATGTCGCTCCCAAAGGGAACGGCCGTCCCTCCTGCACCCGCTGCGTGAGGACCGCCGATGCGGCTACTGGGTCTGCCGCCACTGCATCGGTAATGACAGAGATCCGGTTCATCATCGCGCCCCAACGTGTCGGCTGCAACGCGCCAGATCGATCTAAGTTCAACAGTTCGGACAGCTGCATCGGGCCCAAAGCGTGCGAACGTCAGCAAGGAACCTTCACCGGCAAAAAGCGTAGGTCTCGAAACTAATTGGGTAAGAACACATGAACCCCGAACGGCAATCCCCGGCAGATCTGCGCGACACCCGCTCGGGTGCCTATGATCCGGTCACTGAGGCCGGCAAGCCGCAGCCCGAGCAGGTCAAGCAAACCATTACGCCACATCAGGCGGCGCAACCGGGCGCCGACGTGCGGCCGGATGCTGTCGTCGAAGGCGGCGAGGCGCTTCCCGAGGGCTTACGGCGCCCGCCGAAAGGGCCGCTAAACCCGACCCGCGGCCGCGGCAATTCGGCGGTCGAATAGGAGGCAGCGTGTGGGGAACAATTTGGCGACTGCCGCTTTTGACCTTTGTCTAACATTTACGGAGACTTGGAATGAGAGACGATTTGGACAACCGCACTTCGGTCGGCGCACGTGACGGCATGAGCACGGGAGCGATCGCCGCGATCGTGGTGGCCATCCTTCTGATTGTCGGCGCGATCTTTATGTGGCCTCACAACGGCAACCAGTCGGCCAGCACCGGAACGCCTGCGAACACGGTGGGGCAGAGCAGCACCGCCCCGGCGACAACCACGCCATCGCCTTCGCCGGCGGCACCCGCGGCGAAGTGAACAAAACGCCCGGCTGCGGAAGCCGGGCGTTTCGTTTCGGTTGCGACCAGCTATCGCAAGAAGCCTATGGAGAGGACGCAAGGGAAGTGCGGGCGTTCTTCACGGCGCCGCGGTCCACCGGCGCTGCCACGTTGCCCCAATTGTTCCTGATATAGGTCAGCACGGCGGAGACCTGGGAATCGTCCAGCCGCCAATCGAATGGGGGCATTGCAGGTGCCGTCGGCGCGGTCGGGGTGGATACGGCGCGCGAACCCTGCAGCACCATCCGGATCAAGGTCGACGTATCTTCCGATTGCACGAGCGGACTGCCGGCAAGGCGCGGAAACAGGGCTTCGTCTCCCGAACCGCTGTCGCGATGGCAGGCCGCGCAGTTGTCCTTGTAGATCGCCGCGCCCGCTTGCATGGTGTTCCGGTCGGGGGCCGCAGGCGCTGAGGCAGCCCCGCCGCTCCCGTTATCCTTCAGGTATGCAGCGATGGCTGCGAGGTCTTCATCGCTCATCTGTGAGGTCGAATGCGAAACCGCTTCCGCCATTGGGCCTGACGCAAGCGTCCACGCGTTCGCACCGCTCCTGAGGTAGCGGACCAGGTCGTCATTGCTCCACCGCGCGATCCCGATCCGCTCATTGCCGGTGATGTTGGGGGCGAACCAGCCTTGCAGCACAGCTCCCTGCAGCGCCGCATCGCTCTTGTCGCCGCCGAGGACATTCTTCGGCGTATGGCAGGTGACGCAATGGCCGGGTCCCTGCACGATGTAGGCGCCGCGATTCCATTGCGGCGATTTTTGCGGGTCGGGCTGGAAGCGGCCGGGAGAAAAGTTGATCGCATTCCAGAACAGCATGCTCAAACGAATGTTGAACGGGAATGGAAGCTGGTTCGCGACCACTGGATTGTGCACCGGCGCGACCGTCAGGAAGTAGCTCCGCAGCGCCAGCACGTCGTCGTCGCTCATCTTGGTGTAGGCTGGGTAGGGCATTGCCGGATACAGCCGGGTGCCGTTGTGACCGCGCCCGTCGCGAACGGCGGAAACAAATTCGTCCGCCGTCCAGTGCCCTATTCCAGTATCCGGATCGGGAGTTATGTTCGGCGCCACCAGGTTGCCGAACGGGGTCGGCAATGTCAGCCCACCTGCGAATGGCTCAGCTCCCGGCTTGGTGTGGCAACCCGTGCAATCGCCGAGGATGGCAAGATAGCGGCCTCGCTCGACCCGTTCGAAGCTCTGCGTGCTTTCCGCCGCGAGCGTGCCGATAAAGCCAATCGAAATAGCTGCGGCGATGAGGGTGCGGCGCATCGTACTCGTCCTAAATCAGCGGCCCGGGATTCTTCAGATAACGCTGCCGGATCGCGTCCGCCGTCCAGTACGCCAGCGCGCCGACGGTGTCGGTCGGATTGTAGCCGTGGTTTTGCGGAAACACCGACGCTCCACCGGGCACAAAGACGTTGGGAACGTCCCAACTCTGGCAGTAGCGATTCACGACGCTGCTCGCGGGGTCGGCTCCCATCACCGTGCCGCCGGTGTTGTGAGTCGTCTGATAGATATTGATGTTATAAGGCCCTTTTCGAGGGCTCGGCGTCATCTCGACGGGGTCCATCGCCTTGGCGATTTCGGCCAGCCGGTCGGTGAGATATGCCGACATCTTCAATTCGTTGTCGTGGAAGTCGAAAGTCATGCGCATCAGCGGACGGCCGAAGCGATCCTTGTAGGTGGGATCGAGATCCAGATAGCAGTCGCGATAGCTGTATGAACTGCCATGCGTGGAAAGGCTGAAGCCGCGCTGGTAGGTCTCGGCGGTGGCCTTCTTCCATTGCGCTCCCCATTTGGGGGTGCCGCGCGGAACGGGACGGGTCTGGATCGGGCGTGCATTGGTCTGGCCCGCCCCCATGTAGCCGCCGCCGACGAAGCCGAGCCCGCTGTGATCGAAATTGTCGCCGTTGTAGTCGTCGATCATCATGCCGTGGGCGCCGGTCGCGATGAAGGGATTGAGGATCTTGTCTTTGAGGATGACGCCGACGCTGGACGTGGTCTGGTAGGCGTAATTGCGTCCCACCACGCCCTGGCCCGATTGCGCATCGTAGGGCTTGCCGATGCCGGACAGCAGCAGCATTCGTACATTGAACAAGGCAAACGCGCAGACCAGCACGATGTCGGCCGGCTGCTCCCATTCCTCGCCCGATGTGTCGACATAGGTCACGCCGGTCGCCCGCTTGCCGGAGGAGTCCAGATTGATCCGGGTTACTTCACACTCGGTCTGCGCGCTGAAATTCGGCAACCGCATCAAGGCGGGCAGAATGCAGACCTGCGGGCTGGACTTCGAATAGTTTCCGCAGCCGAACCGTTCGCAGAATCCGCAATAGGTGCACTGGCCGATTCTCAATCCCAAAGGATTGACATAGGCCTGGCTCAGGTTTGACGCCGGCTGCGGAAATGGACTGTGGCCGACTTTGCGCGCGGCTTCGGCGAACAGGGCCGGACCGAGCGTCTGCTTCAGCGGCGGCGTCGGATATTCCGACGATCGCCACCCCTCGAACGGATTGCCGCCTTCCTGCTTGACGCCGCGAAGGTTTCCAGCCTTTCCGGACGTGCCGCAAATCTTCTCGAAACGGTCGTAGTACGGCTCCAGCTCGTCATAGCTGAGCGGCCAATCCTGGATCGTCATGTCCTCCGGCAGCATGGCCTTGCCGTAGCGCTCTTCGAGGTGGCTTCGCAGCCGGAAGTCGGAAGGCAGGAAACGCCAGGTCTGCCCATTCCAGTGCACGCCCGCGCCGCCGACCCCATTGCCGGGAAGGAAGCTCGCGAAATGCCTGATCGGCAGCGCGGTTTGTGAAAGGTTGTTTCGGAAGGTCAGCGTGTCCTGCTCCGGACGAAGGAACAGATCCAGCCGTACGGCGTATCGGAGTTCGTCCGGCGCATAGGATGGCGGAAAATCCGTCGCGGTATCGCGCCATGGACCGCGCTCGATCGCGACCACGTCGAGGCCTGCCGACGCCAGTTCATGGGCGAGGATCGCTCCGGTCCAGCCGAGGCCGATAATGGCGACATTCTTTGCCGGGAGCTTTCGAGCCATTTGCTATTCCCTGACGGTCCAATCGGGGCGGCCGGTGATCGCGACCGGGGGCAGCGGATAAGGTTCGTTGTGCCGCTCCACCCAATCCCGATAATCGTAACGGGTGCCCGGAAAGCCGACGAGCTTCCAGCCCGCCATGTCGCGGTTTCCGCCATAGATCGGATCCGCGAAATAACCTTCCTGGGTGTTTTGGAGCAGCAGGTTGAAGAAGTCCGCGCTGTTGATCGCCTCCAGAGCGATCGAGCCGGTCTCGAGCCCTGACAGCACGGAATCCTGGTCTTGCGGCGAGAGTACTGCGAACGACTTTCCGGCGAAATTTGCCTTGATGAAAGCGGCAAGCGCACGCAGTCCGGTACGGTAAAGCGCCGCCGGTGCATTGGCCGACTGGTTGCCCTGGGTAACGGCGCCAGCCACGAAAGGCGGCTTCATATACAGTCCCGCGGCTTCGCCATAAGGCCCCGCGAGTTGCCGGTCGATGAAGACGGCGCACCCCGCGTCCTTGCCGCCCGCGCTCCGCGCATCCGGAGGGATCAGCCGATCCACTGCGGCTTCGATCGTGGCTGCTTCATCGGCGCTGAAGAATAGCCATGGCCCCGGTCGCCATGGCGCCGGCGGATTTGCAAGGCTTGGGCTCCACGGCATGGCGCCGCTGACGATGCGGGCGTGTGCCGACACCGAACTCGCGACAATGCAGGCGGCTGAGGCGAGCAACCGGCGGCGTGAGAGACGATGCGACGTCATGTACGTCCTTGCCGTTGCTCGTCGCGCGCTTCAGCGCGAGCGGAACGGGCTCAGTGCGAGTTGCCGGTGCTGCTATCGACGCCGCTGGTACCGGAAGTTCCGGAACTGCCGGTGGTGTTGGGATGGGCGGTGCCAGTATTGGCGCCGGCACCGGCTGCAGCGTCATTGCCCTGCCGTTGCGAATTATTGCCGCTCGTCACCGCAGGCGGCGAAGATGCCGGCCGCCCCTGTTGGGCGGCATCGGATGATGTCGGAGCGCCGGATTGCGCCGATGCGGGCGCGGCCAAGACGAATGCAGACAGCAGGACCAACCATTTCATGACCGCGGCTCCAGATTGGCCCTGCAACGTTGCTATATCGATTACGTTCCGCGGCGGTGGTGGTGGCCTGCTGCTCTGCAGCGGCGGCGGATTGTTCGATACCGGACATTGAAAATCACACCGCCGGGCTCATTTTCGGCTTTTCTTTCCCTGAAATCTTCGACAAGAATTTTGAATAACGTGAGCAAAGACTAGGAAACGGGAGCCATGACCAAGCTGGACGAGCGCACGGTCGCCAATATGGACGTCGTGCTGGAAAGGGTATGCGGGGTGTTCTCGCATGGCGGCGATCACGAGACGCGGAAATTCATCGCGCGGAAGCTGAAGATGAATGCGCAACGTGGCGTCACCACGCTTGGCGCATTGAACGCCGTAGCCGACAAGGCGCTGGAAGAACTGGCCAGGCGCGGCGAGCGCGGCGCCGGGGCCCGCAAGCTTCGCGCCTAGACCTTTTACGAATCTTGGGATCGGGCAAAGTGCGCGACGGGACCAGCGCCTGTTGCGGATAGAAGATCGGCATTTGCGGATCGCGGTGCCAGTCATATTCGGCGGCCTTGACCGCCACCTCCGCAACAGCGCGGCCGGCCAGCCTGGACACCAGATGAAATCCCATGTCGGTGCCGGCCGACACGCCGGCCGAGGTGACGTATTTCCCGGCATCGACCCACCGCGATACGCTGTCCCATAAAACCTTCGGGCCGTGCTGCGTCACCCAGCCGAAGGCGGCGTGGTTGGTCGCGGCCGGACGGCCGTCAAGCAGCCCTGCGCTCGCAAGCACCGCGGCGCCCGTGCACACCGACGCCATGATCGAGACTTTGCCGTCCATGGCGCGCAGCCATTCGAGCAGCGCGCCGTATTGCGGATTTTTCTTGTCCAGCAGCGGCCGCGTGCCGAGGCCGCCAGGCACCATCAACAAATCCAGCGGTTCGCGCAGCGACTGGTCGAATCCTCAGTCCGGCATCACCGATGGCCCGTTCGAGCTTTTGACTTTGGCGAGGTCCCTGCCGATCAGCAGCACCTCGAACGGAAACGGCGGCTGCTTCGGGTCGTCGACGCCAAGGAAGCGGGCGATGGTGAAGGCTTCGGCAAAGCCGAACACGTCGATCGGCTCAAATCCGTCGAAGACGAAAATCCCGATCCTCACCGTGCGGGGAAAAGCTGGATCGTCTGTCATATTAGCGGGTGTCCTGCGATGATATGCCCGTCATCTCCGGTTCGATGATGGCAAATATCGAAGCAGATGAAGCGCGTGATGTCCTTTCGAAAAGCTGATCTCGGCGACAGCAGCTCAGCGACTCCAAAAACAGAAAGCGGCGCGCGTGCTTGCCAAGCTGTGGATTCCAATTACAGTACGGATAAGTAGAGTCGTCGTCAATCAACAACCCGCCATTGCCGCATCATCAATTGCAAGGAGAAGATCATGAGATCCAGCCCTCATCGTTACGACCGTCGGCGCGGTCTTCTTGCCGTCGCGGCGCTGAGCGCCGCCGCCGCAACCGCATGGTCGACCGGGATTCTTGCGCAGTCGGCGACGCCTGCCTATCTGGCGGCCTTTCCCGATTTCGCGCCGGCGCTAAGCCCGCAGATGCCCGGCGACGTCGACATCGCGCTCAAGACCCGGCTCGAGCAGGCACGTGAGTTCACCAAGGTCCAACGCGAGTTCGACCTCAATGCATGGCAGATGTTCCTTGCGGCGAACTGGCCGACCAACAATCAGGGTCAGCCCGCGCCGAAACTCGAAGACACCGCGTTCGGGCCGCCGCACTGGACCTTATGGCATGACAGCAGCGATATCTACCGCGCCAATGGCGCGATCCCCGCTGCCTGCGCCAAGCCGGTCGAGCAACGCCGCTTCGTGCTGAGCCGCGATCTGTCCCATCCGGTGAGCGCGGGATTGCCGGCGTTTCGCGTCGACACCGCCAGCGCCGCCAATACCCGCAGCACGCGCTATCTCGGCGTGCTGTCCGCGGTCGGCGAACTGAATGCCGCAAATCTCGGCGGCGATATCCAGCAGGCGTTCTCGGGGCCGCTGATCGACCAGAACGGCAATTTCGTGTTCTACGAGATCATGATCGACCCGAACGAGGTCAATTACCTTTGCGAGAACAAGCTTTACAACATCAACGGCCAGGTCGCCTTCACCGGCGGTGGCGGCAAGGTCAATATGCCCAGCGGCACTCCGCAACAGGACGGGAGCGGTTCGTTCGAGCTCAAGATCGCATGGAAGATCCTGGTCGACGGCAAGGATGACCCGAGCCGCTTCTTCGCGCAGGATGCGAAAGTCATGGACCAAGACCCCGACGGCAATCCGGTGGAGCGGTCCGTCAAGGTGGGCCTTGTCGGCATGCATATCGGTCACAAGAGCGAGACGTCGCCGCAATGGATCTGGGCAACCTTCGAGCACGTCGACAATCTCGCCGTCGATTCGGTCGCACACCCGAACCTGCAACCGTCCTTCAACGACCCGAACTGCCCGATCTGCACCGTCAACGTCGAGCCGCAGAAAAACGGCAAGGTCTATCCGAGGATTCCGGTTCAGGTCTCGCGCGCGATCCCGATTCCTGCGGACAAGGCCGCCCTCAACGCCCAGGCTGCCGCAGCGCTCGGCAAGATGGGCTCGGTGTGGCAGTACTACCAGCTGATCGATACGCAATGGCCGACGGACCCGAAGTCGCCGCCGCCTGGCGGGGAAAGCGGGCTCAGCCAAGCGGTGACCAACAAGTCGGGCGGTCAGCCGACGCCGCCGTTCCTGACCAACATCACCATGGAGACCTATTTCCAGCTCGGCAACCAGCCCGCCTGCCACCAGGAAGAGCTTCCGTCCGGCGTCAGCTGTCCGCCGGCCTACGGCTCGACAAAAGCGCTGCCTGGCATGGCGATCAAAGCCTATCAGCCGGATCCCGTGTACTGGAACTCGCCGCTCAACAACGGCAGCGCGCCGGTCAAGCCCGGGATCACGACCCAGATCATGGCGACCGAAAGCTGCATGGGGTGCCATTCGTCGGCCGGCGTTTACACCGCCTATGATCCGAAAACCAAGACCGGAAAGACCTCCGGTCAATTGACCGCCGACTTCTCTTGGCTGCTCAGCCAGAAGGCGCAGTGGGCGCCTTGACGGCAAGGCTCGGAGGGAATGCCGAAAGCATTCCCTCCGGCGAAGCTCAAAGTCACAGGGCGGCTGGGCCGCGGGCTCGATCTTGATTTGGCGTGACGATGTTGTGTTATGGTCCTTCAGTGGACCGGTAACCTGCAAACCTCATGGCATTGTCGCGGAACATCGGGTTGGCCATTGCGGGCATTTCGATTGCGGGCGCCGTCGCGGCATTTGCGATGGTCTGGCGGCCGGCGATCGCCGCCATCGAGCCGCCTGCACCGCAGTCGTTCGATCCCGCGCTGGTCAAGCGGGGGCGGGCGCTGGCAGCGACCGGCAATTGCGCCGATTGCCATACGCGGCGCGGCGAGAAGGATTTTGCCGGCGGCCTTCCGGTGCCGACCCCGTTCGGAACCATCTATTCATCGAACATCACCCCGGATCCGGAGACCGGGATCGGACGCTGGCCGGAGGCCGCGTTCACCCGCGCGATGCGGTCCGGCGTCGACCGCGAAGGCCGTCATCTCTACCCGACCTTTCCCTACGACCATTTCGTCAACGTCTCCGACGAGGACGACCGGGCGCTCTACGCCTATCTGATGACGCGGCCCGCGGCTCGCCAGCCTGCCCGCCGCAACGAGCTGACATTTCCCTACAACCAGCGCTTCCTGATCGCCGGCTGGAAGCTGTTGTTCCTGCGGCAGGCGACGTGGCAGCCCGATGCTGCGCAAAGCGCGGAACTCAATCGCGGCGGCTACCTGGTCGAAGGTCTGGCGCATTGCGGCGCGTGCCATACGCCGCGCAATGCGCTTGGCGCGGAGCGCAAGAGCGCGCAGTTCGCCGGCGGCGAGGCGGACAACTGGCACGCCTATGCGATCAATGCGCAATCGCCGTCGCCGGTGCCGTGGGATGCGGAGGCGCTGTTCTTCTATTTGCGGAACGGCTGGCATCCCGACCACGGCGTGGCGCGCGGGCCGATGGCGCAGGTGGTCAGCAATCTCTCCTCGATTCCGGAAAGCGACGTGCGCGCCATCGCAGTTTACATGGCCGCGATGTTCGGCGCGCCGACGCCGGATCGTAAGCGCCAGGGCGAAGCGACGCTGGCGCAGGCGAGATCGCCGTCCCCGGACAAGGGCGATGCCGGCGCCGGGGCGGCGATCTATGCGGCGGCGTGCGCCAATTGCCATGAGAGCGCGCGGCCGCCGCCTTATGGCGGCATCAATCTTCGCCTCTCCACCGGCATCAGCAGTCCGGATCCGCGCAACCTCGCCAACACCATCCTCACGGGGGTGCGGCCGGTGCAGGGCGAACGCAGCCCGATCATGCCAGGATTTGCCGCCAGCATGGACGACGCGCAGATTGCGGTGCTGATGGCTTATCTGCGCGCGAGATTCAGCACGCAGCCGGCATGGACCGGACTTGAGAACACCGTCGCGGAGGGGCGGCGCGGCCAAGCGCTATTTCTCCAGACCTCGGCGGAGCGCCGCAACGCGCCCGCCGATTCAGCGCAGCGAGACAAGCCATGATGACATTGAAGGTCAACGGCCAGGATCACCGCATCGAATCCGAGCCCGATACGCCGCTGCTCTACGTGCTGCGTGAGGAGCTGAAGCTCAACGCTGCCAAGTTCGGCTGCGGGCTCGGGCAATGCGGCGCCTGCACGGTGATCGTCGACGGCAAGGCGGTGCTGTCCTGCGTCACGCCGGTGCTGCTGCTCGAGGGCAGGCAGGTCACCACGCTGGAGGGGCTGGGCACCGTCGAGGCGCCGGCGCCGATCCAGCGCGCCTTCATGGAAGAGCAGGCGGCGCAATGCGGCTATTGCATTCCCGGAATGATGATGCAGGCGCAGGCGCTATTGGCGCGCAACAGCCGCCCGACGGATGCGGAAATCCGCGCCGCGCTGCAGCTGAACCTGTGCCGCTGCGGCACCCATATGCGCATCCTGCGCGCGGTGCATCGCGCCGCCGCCTTGATGCGCACCGCGGATGCGTCGACCAGCCGGAGGAGCGCGCCATGAACGCCCCGTTGATCCTCGACCGCCGCCGCGTGCTGGCAGGCGGCGGCGCGCTGATCGTAAGCTTCTCGCTCAGCCCTGCCTTTGCGCAGGGCCAAGTCGCGCCGGCGCCCGCGCCGCTTCCGGGCAGCCTGAAGCAATCGCCGTTTCTCGATTCCTGGATCAGAATCGATGCCGATGGCGGCATCACGCTGTTCACCGGCAAGGCCGAGATCGGCCAAGGCGTGAAAACCGCATTGCAGCAGATCGCGGCGGAAGAGCTCGACGTCCCGTTCGCGTCCGTGAGGCTGGTCACCGCCGACACCGCGCGCACCGCCAATGAAGGCTATACCTCCGGCAGCAACTCGATGAAGGACAGCGGCACCGCGATCCAGAACGCCGCGGCGCAAGTGCGCGCGCTGCTGGTTGCCGAAGTGGCGCGCCGTCTTGACCTCCCGGCCGAGAACCTGCGCACCGAAAACGGCGAGGTGATCGCGCCGGACGGCAGGCGGTTGCGCTACGGCGAACTGGTCGCAGCGGAAATGCTGCATGTGCAGGCGCAGCCGAAATCGCAACTGAAGGATCCGGCCACGTTCAAGGTCATGGGCCAGCCGGTGCCCCGCGTCGATATTCCGGCCAAGGTCACCGGCGGAGCGGCTTATGTGCAAGACATGCGGCTGCCCGGCATGGTGCACGCCCGCGTGGTGCGCCCGCCGAGCACGGGCGCGCAACTGGTCGAATGCGACACCGCGGCCGTCGAGAATCTGCCCGGAGTGACTAAAATCGTGCGCGACGGCAATTTCCTCGCCGTGGTCGCGGTCAAGGAATTCCAGGCCGTCAAGGCGATGAACGCGCTCGCCGCCGCCGCGAAATGGCGGGAGACGCCAACGTTGCCGAAGCAGGACGACCTGCCGAACGTGCTGACCAGCCTGCCGTCGCAGGATTTTGTGATCCATCAGCAGGGCAGCCCGTCGCCGGGCGGCAACACCATCGAAGCCACCTACACCCGGCCCTATCAGGCGCATGGATCGATCGGCCCCTCCTGCGCGGTGGCGCAATTCGCAGACGGCGCGATGACGGTGTGGACGCACACCCAGGGGGTCTACCCGGATCGCCAGGGCATCGCCGAAATGCTGCGCCTGCCGCCGGCCAGTGTGCGCTGCATCCATGTCGAAGGATCCGGCTGTTACGGCCACAACGGCGCCGACGATGCCGCGGCCGACGCCGCGCTGATCGCGCGCGCCACGCCCGGCGTAGCCGTCCGCGTGCAATGGATGCGCGAGCAGGAGCACGCCTTCGAGCCGTTCGGTCCGGCCATGGTGACGAAGTTGAAAGCATCGCTGGACGGGCAGGGCATGATCTCGGACTGGAATTTCGAGGTCTGGAGCAACACCCATTCGACGCGGCCCGGCGGCGCCGGATCGCTGCTGGCGGCGCAACACATCGCGCAGCCGTTCACGCCGCCCGTACCAAAGCCGCTGCCGCTGCCCGAAGGCGGCGGCGACCGCAACGCGATTCCGATCTACAAATTCCCCAACGCCAAGGTGGTGCACCACTTCATTCCGGCGATGCCGGTGCGCGTGTCGGCGCTGCGCGCGCTCGGCGCCTATCACAACGTGTTTTCGATCGAGAGCTTCATGGACGAGCTGGCGACTGCTGCCGGCGCCGACCCGGTCGAGTTCAGGCTGAAGCACCTCGACGATCCGCGCGGGCGCGAGGCCATCGAGAACGCGGCGCGCGAGTTCGGCTGGCGGAAGGGGCAGAAAGCGCCGCCCGATCGCGGCTACGGCTTCGCCTTTGCGCGCTACAAGAATCTGGCCGCCTATTGCGCCATCGCCACCGAGGTCGAGGTCAACCGCGAGACCGGCCGGCCGCGGCTGGTGCGCGCGGTGGCGGCGGTCGACAGCGGGCAGGTGATCAATCCCAACGGGCTGGTCAACCAGATCGAAGGCGCCATC
>C688J35102_120990026_pt1 | contig 19547 bp, 16 predicted proteins | sample HopSoiMetagenom2_FD_35102 | JGI IMG/M metagenome (IMG submission 35102)
GCCCGCCGCGTAAGAAGCGGCGGGCCTGGCCCGAGAAACCGCGGCAACGCTCGCCATCCCGTCTTACTCATGGCAAGCCGGCGGTTGCGTTTTGCATGGGGCAGTCGTAACGTCTGCGCGGCGGGCGCCAGTCACACCCCATGAGAGGGGGAGCTCATGCTGGAACGTCCCGGGTTGCGACCACTGCGTTCGTGGGTCGTGGTGCTCTGCGTCGCCTCCGTAGGACTGATCGCGCCCGCGCAGGCGAACGCGATCACGTCAGCTCAGTGCGACGCGCAGGTCAATGACACACCGAGCAAGCTCCTGCCGTGCATCCAGAGGAACGATCTCTGGAAGCACATGCAGAAGTTCCAGGCCATCGCTGACGCGAATCCGGGTCCCGACGGCCATCCGTCGCGCAACTCGGGCGAGCCCGGATACCGGGCGTCGGTCGACTACGTCGCGTCCGTGATGAATGCCGCCGGGTACGACGTCACCATCCAGCCGTACACCTTCCTGTACTTCGCGTTCCTGGGAACACCGACCTTCCGGGAGGTCTCGCCGACCGCGCACGACTACGGGTTCAACACCGAGTGGGGCCCGGGCGCCAGCACCGGTACGGCAACGGCCGCAATCAAGCCGGCGGGCGGGATCGTCCTGCCGCCGACGCCGACGTCGAGCTCCACGAGCGGCTGCACCGCAGCCGACTTCGCCGGCTTCGTCCCCGGCCGGATCGCGCTGATCCAGCGGGGCGGCTGCAACTTCGGGGTCAAGGTCCAGAATGCGCAGGCCGCCGGCGCCTCCGGCGTGATCATCTTCAACGAGGGCAATCCCGGCCGCACCGACCTGCTCATCGGCAGCCTCTCCGATGCGGCAGGGAACCCGATCGTCCCGACGATCCCGGTCGCGTTCACGACCTTCGCAGTCGGACAGGCGCTCGACAACCAGTACCTGCAGGCGGTGCAGACGGCCGCGCCACTGCCCGTGACGAGCATCGGCATCCAGGGAATCGTCGATCCGGCGAGGACGGACTGGAACGTCATCGCGGACTCGAAGGGCGGCGACAAGAACCACGTCGTCGTCGTCGACGCGCACCTCGACGCGATCTACGGCGCGGGGATGCTCGACAACGCATCGGGCTCCGTGACGATCCTCGACATCGCGCAGAAGATGAAGAACGTCAACCCGACGAACAAGCTCCGCTTCATCTGGTTCGGCGGTGAGGAGCTGGGGCTGCTGGGGTCGGCGTACTACGTGCAGACGCTGCCGTCGAACGACCTGAGTCACATCGGCTACGACCTCGACGCCGACGTCACGGCGACGCCGAACTACACGCTCGGCGTTCTCGATCCGGCGGCCGGCGACCTGTTCACCGGGCAGTCCTCGAATACGTTCCCGAACCGGGTGTACAAGGCGTCGACGATCGCGCGCGATCAGGCGGTGGGGTATCTGGACTCGGTCGGCAAGAACCACGAGTTCTTTTCGCCCGAGGGAACGGACGCAATCAACTTCAACTTCGTCGGAATTCCCGCGAGCGGGGTGCTGACGGGACAGGACTGCTGTAAGACGCAGCACGAGGTCGATCTCTTCGGCGGGTATCTCGGAAACTTCGAGGGCAACATCCCGAGCTTCGACGGTGGCTGTGTCGACAACCCGTTCCGCTGGTGCGACAACCTGAGCAACAACAACCCCGACGTGCTCACGTTGATGTCGCGGACGTTCGCAACGATGGTCGTCCAGATGGCCTTCGACACGAAGGTGATGTCGTCGAGCACGAGCGTCGTCTACAAGAAGAACCTTCCGATCGCCGGCGAGCTCCCACGGCACAGGACCACGAAGTAAGCGCACGAGGTGGCGCCGGACACCGTCGTGTCCGGCGCCACCTCCGACGTCCTGGGCTTCCTTAGACTCGAGCGATGCGGACGCGTCTGTGTGACCTGGTCGGCATCGAGGCGCCCATCGTCCTCGCACCAATGGGCGGCGCCGTGACGCCGACGTTGGCAGCCGCGGTCTCGGATGCGGGTGCGCTCGGGATGCTGCCGCTCTCATGGACGTCTCCGGACGAGATCGCCACGGTTGTCGAAGAGACGCGGCGGCTCACCGAGCGTCCGTTCGGCGTGAACTTGGGGCTGGCCTGGGATCAGCGTGAACGGCTCGAGTCGGCGCTGACAGCCGGGGTACGTGTGGTGTCGTTCTTCTGGGGCGACGCAAGCGATCTCATCCAGGGCGCTCGGGACGCGGGTGCGATCGTTTTGGTCACGGTCGGCACTGCCGAGGAAGGACGAGCCGCGGCTGCCGCTGGTGCCGACGTCGTCGTGGCTCAGGGATGGGAAGCAGGCGGCCACGTCTGGGGAACCGTCTCGACCCTCGCCCTCGTCCCTCGAGTGGTCGACGCCGTCGCGCCGGTTCCCGTTGTCGCGGCAGGCGGAATCGCGGATGGCCGAGGTTTCGCGGCTGTGCTCGCCCTGGGCGCAGTAGGCGCCTGGGTGGGGACGCGATTCCTAGCCGCATCCGAGGCCGGGATCCATCCCGACTACCGTCGTCGCATCCTCGCCGCCGGCGAGGCGGACACGTTCTACGGCACGCTCTTCGACCGCGGCTGGCCCGATGCACCGCATCGGACGCTCCGCAACTCGACAGTCGAGGCGTGGGAGCAAGCAGGCCGACCCCCATCGGGCTCGAGACCGGGGGAAGCCGACGAGCCCGCGTCCCGGCCCGATGGTTCGCCGATCAACCGCTATGCGGCTTCGACCCCGAGCGCCACGATGAACGGAGACGTCGAGCCACTCCCACACTGGGCCGGGCAAGGGGTCGGCCTCGTGACCAAGGAAGAACCCGCTGCCGAGATCGTCCGAACGCTAGTGAGCGAGGCAGAACAGGTCATCAGGTCGCTCGGCGCCGCCTCTCCGGGCTGATCTAGGGGCTGACGCCGTGTAGCTCCCAATGCCGGTTCAGGGCACCCTGGACCTTCACGAACCAGACGATTGCCGGGACGAGGAAGACGCCGAAGGGAACGAGCCACAGACCGGTCCAACCGTTCACCGGGGCCGGCTGGCCCTCCTTCGCGTACATCTTCCCGATCTCCGAGGGGATCACGAAGGCGCTTACGAAGCCGACCACGATCCAGATCACCAGACCCAGAACCCCGCCGAGGCCGTCGCCGGTGTGCTGCTTCATCTCCTCCTGCGTCTTGAACGCCCAGTACCACCCATAGAAACCGAGCGTGACGATGAACAGGGCGATGCACAGCCCAACGCTGCGAGGCTGTCCCACCGATCGCGCGTCTTCTGCAGCCACCACGCGAGTGACTCAAACACGGGACTCTCTTTCGGTCAAGGCGCGACCCGCCTCTGACTCGCCGCGGCCCCGTGCTCGATCGCGACCATCGCCGTGACGGTCCAACACAGGATCTCCTGCGGCGGCTGCTCGACGCGGTTCGATCGGTCGTTGACCGTGTCGTAGACGTCCACGATTCGCTTCGTGAAGAGTTCGTCACCGGGCTCGCCGCCCGCGACGAACTCCGGAAAACGGTGGGTCGCACGGCAGAACGATGCGAGCCGGCGCCGCAGCTCCTGCGCCTCGTCGACGAAGCCGCGCTGTTCGAGACCGAGCGAGATCAAGTAATTGTCGTGCGGCCACACCGTCCCGTTGTGGTAGCTCCGCGGACGGAAACGGACTTCTCGGTTCGAGAGCGTGCGGACGCCCGACTCGGCGAGGAACTCATCGGAGAAGAGCAGCTCGACGATTCGTCGTTGGCGATCTTCACGCCCGTCGAGCAGTCGCGAGCGCAGCAGCCAGCCCATGTTCGACGCGCGCGTGGCGAGCGGACGCGGTGCACCCGTCGCAGGATCGCGATCGACGCCGATCGCATAGAAATCGCCAAGCCAGAAGTGCTTCTCGATCGATCGGGCGAGTCGGTCGGCTGCACGCAACTCGCCGACCTCGACGAGCGCGTCGTATGCAAGCGCCTGCGCCTCGAGCGAAGCTACGGGCGCCGCGTGGTTCGCGACGGCCCCGTCGGCATGCGACATGCTGTCCCAGCTGTCCTTCCAGACCTGGTTCGCGATCCCGTGGGGGTTGACGCGCAGATGGCTGAGGAGGCCGAGCTCGTCGGTAGAGAGCCGCCGGAGCAACCACGCGACCGCCCCGTCGAGCGCGTCGCGGATCTCCGCCTCGAAGGTCGGTCGCGCCCGGATTGCGTGCATCGCCGCGCTGATGAACTGCGGTGTCGCGTCGATGCTTCCGTAGTACGGGTATCCGAGGTTCGCATCGCGATTCGGGTTCTGGAGCATGTGCGCAATCCGTCCCGGCTCCTCGTCGCGCCACGCGTCGTAGCTCGTGCCCTGGTAGTGGGCCAGGTAAAGGACGGTCGCTTCGCGCAGGAGCGGGAAGAGGTCGCCCACGAAGAGCGCGGCCATGAGCGAGTCCCGGCCGTAGACGATTTCGAACAGCCGCAGCGCCGCCTCGCCGGCGTTTTCGTTCGTCGGGCGCGCCGCGATCAGCGGCCCGTTCCGCCCGACGTCCTCCGGCCGGTCGACGCGCGCCAGCTTGCACAGCTCGTCAAGTGGGTCCGGCGTGGCCGGCGGGTCGACGATCTCGAGCTCCTGCACGCGCTCGAGACGTTCTCCGGGGAGCAGCTTGACGTCATTCCTCTGCACTGGGAGGCAGAGCGTGTCATTTGAGGCGCTCGAGGAGGGTGCGGTAGTCGGGCTCGACCGGCGACCTCCTGGGTGCGATAACGCCGCATTCGGCACCCGCGGTGCTCGAGCACACGGACGACCGGAAGGCGGCGAGAACGGCCGGGGCTGCTCAGTCCGAGCAGGCCGGTCTGTACGGAAGGCCGGGTGCGTACGCCTGCACCTCGGCCCGCGTCAGGTTGCCCACGACGAGGCCGCAGATCTGTGCGCGCAGGTCGGCGAGGTCGCGCCAGAGGATGCCTTGCCAGAGCCGCACCGTCGAATCGTCGCTCCCGGAGGCGAGCGTTCGCCCGTCGGGGCTGAACGCGACGGCGCTGACGTGGAAACCTGCCTCATGGCGCAGGGGATGGCCGAGCTCGCGGCCGGTTCGCACGTCCCACAGGCGCACCGTGGAGTCGTCGCCGACGGAGCCGAGCGTCTTGCCGTCCGGGCTGAACGCGACGCCGTGAACCGCGCCGGCGTGGCCGCGGAGCGGCGCCCCGATCTCCCGGCGTGTGCCGACAGACCAGAGCCGGACGGTGCCGTCCCAGCTGGCCGACGCGAGCGTGCGCCCCTTTGGATTGAAGGCGACGCCGACCACGTAATCGGTATGGCCGCGGAGCTGCCCGACCTGACGACGGGCGCGGACGTTCCAAAGTCGGATCGTGTCGCCGTCACCCGCGGAGGCGAGCGTCTTACCGTCCGGGCTGAACGCGACGCTGTAGAAGTTGTAGGACAGGTCGGTTCGACCGTGGAGCGGCGGATCACGCTGCTTCCGGGTACGGACGTTCCAGAGCCGGATCGTGCCATCTGTGGCCGCCGAGGCGAGCGTGGCGCCGTCGGGGCTGAACGTCACGGCGCGGACCTGGCGGTCGCGGGTGCCGAAACGGTTGCCCAGCGGCCGCCGGGTGCGCACGTCCCAGAGCCGGATCCCTTTGTCAGCAGCGGTGACCAGGAAGCGCCCCTTCGGGCTGAAGGCGACACTGTGCACCGGGCCGTCGTGGCCGTCCAGCGGTCGCCCCAGCGGTCGTTTAGTGCGTTCGTCCCACAGTTGCACGGTGCCGTCGTCGCTGCCCGACGCGAGCGCGTGCCTGTGGGGGCTGAAGGCCACAGTCGTGACGTAGCCGGGCTGCTCGAGCTGCGGCGGCGGCTGCACGTTCCAGATTCGGACAGTGTGGTCGGAGCCGCCCGAGACGAGCGTCCGTCCGTTGGGCGCAAACCCGACGGCGTAGACGTTGCCGACATGGCCGCGAAGGATGCGGAGCGTCCGGTAGCTCCGATCGTCCCAGATGCGGACCGTACCGTCCGCGCTCGCGGACGCGAGCCTATGTCCTTTGCGGCTGAACGCAACCGCGTAGACCCAGTTGCTGTGGCCTTGGAGCGGCTTACCGACAGGCTTTCCCTCGTCGTCCCAGATGTGCACCGCGCCATCCTCGCTCGCCGAAGCGAGCGTGTCGCCGTCGGGGCTGAAGGCGACGCCGTCGACGTGATAGCCGGTTTTGCCGCCGAAAAGAGGGCCCAGTGGCCGGCGCGTGCGCACGTTCCAGAGCCGGATCCCGTCGTCGGCGGCGGACGCGAGGAGTCCGCCGCGACTGAAGGCGAGGCCGTGCACCGCCCCGCCGGAGCCGACCAGCGGTAGTCCCAGCAGCCGGCGTGTGCGCACGTCCCAGAGCCGCACGGCGCCGTCGGCGCCGCCGGACGCGACGGTACCCCCGTCGGGGCTGAACGCCACTGCGTTCACCGGACCGCCGTGCCGACGCAGGACCGCGAGCAGCCGGCCGTCGCGCACGTCCCACAGGCGCACCGCGCCGTCCACGCTCGCCGACGCGAGCACGCGCCCGTCGGGCCTGAAAGCCACGGCGTTCACGGAGCCGCCGGGCCCGCGCAGGACGACTAATGGCCGCCGGTCGCGCAGGTCCCGGAGCCGCACGGTCCCGTCGTCGCTCGCCGAGGCGAGCGTGCGCCCGTCGGGGCTGAACGCCACGCCGAGGACGGCGCTTGTATGACCGTGCAGGATCAGGGCGACTCCGGAGCTGCGAGCCGACTCGAGCGCGGAGACGACGCTGCTTTGCTCCTGCACGCCGGGGCGCGTACGGTACGCCGCGTAACTCAGCAGGAGCGAGAGGTCGAGCGTGGTGTCGGGGTTGCTCGCGCTCGCCGCGGCCGCGTTCGCGCCGGCGGACCGCGTCGCGCTTCGCGCGTTGTTTCGCTGCAGAAGCGCCACGATGCCCAGGCAGATCGAGACGGCGAGCGCGATCGACGAGCCCGTGAGGACTATTCGCTGGCGCTTCGTCGCCCCCCGACGGCTGGCGAGCAGATAGCGCTGTTGTAGCTCCGTCGGCGCAGGCTGCTTGCCCGCGTTGGCCTCGAGGTTTCGCTCGGCCTCCTTCAGATCGGACCCGCGCAGGAGCAGGCTGCCCTCCCCGCCGCGAGCGTCCCATTCGACGGCGCGGACAAGAAGGCGCGTATGCGCCTTCGCCCACGCGAGATCGGTCTCGAGTGCGGTCTTCAGCTTCTCGAACGCGACGCTGCGCTCGTCCGACTCACGGCACCAGATCCAGTTCAGCTGGGCGAGCGCCGCCGGCGCAGAGTCGGGATCGGCAGCGTCGCAGGCGATCGGGATGATCCGCTTCCCGCCCTGCTGCGCGCGGGCGAACTCCTTCCCGCAGTACTTGGAGTCGAGCGACCTGGACGAGACGACGAAGACGAAACTCTCAGCGCCGTCGATGTTGTCGTAGATGTCCTGCTGCCAGTCGTCGGCAGGCGCGATGTCCTCCCAGTCGACCCAGACGTCTCGGCCCTCGCCTTTCAGATGGTCGTCGAGGGAGTGGACGAAGGCGGAGTCGGTGCGCGAGTAGGAGATGAACACCTCAGCCACTGCGTGTCAGCCTCCCCGCACGGGTTGCGAAGTGCTCGTAGCGTCGTCCTTCGCAGTCGGCTCCTCGGCCTGCGGCTCCTGTGCGATGACGCCGCTCGTCGAGGTCGAAATCGTCGAGCAGCGCGCCGAATTGCTGGGCGAGCCAGCCCGACGAAGTGTCAGTGGGCATCCGCGGATTCGGAGTGCGTGAGGATGTGCACAATCCTACGCTCCACCGCGGTTGCGACACGCGTGCCCGGACCGATCGCCTCGACGAGGCCGGTTGCGACGAGTCTCGCGGCGCGTGCATCGCTAGAGCGTCCGGCGGTCGCCTCAGCGAGGGCATCCGCCGTCCTCCCGGTTCCGGCGACCGTCAGGACGAGCCGCCGCGCGTGGAGGCTCTCGGCCACGTCCGCCCAGGCGATCTCACCGCCATCGACGAGAACGGTCACCGACGGCCGGCTACCCGTAACGACTCCCGCGACGCGTGCGATCCACGGAGCCCCATCCCCCACGTCGAGCCGGGAACGAGGACGAAGTGGGTTTGGCCGGAATCCAGCGGCGCCATCGACCCCACGAGCGGCCGGCCCGGCAGGCCTGCCAGCGCTCGCACGACCACACCGACGAGGGGCATCGCGAAGCCCTTCTCGTCGTGATTTGACGAAGGCGACGTCGACGCGGCGCCGAAGGAGTTCATCGTGGATTCCGTCGTGGGGGTCGAAGCTTCACGCCACGCCGCGACCCCGGCGATTGGGACTCTCAACGAGGGCGCGCTTCACGCTCAGCTCAAAGACTGGTACCGACGCCGCGGCGACCGCATCGAGCAGCGCGTCGATGGTTTTGTCGTCGACATCGCCCGCGGCAACCTATTGGTCGAGATCCAGACCGGCAGCTTCGCGCCGCTGCGACGCAAACTCGACCTGCTCACACAGCGGCATCGGGTACGCCTGGTCGCACCGTTACCACTGGTTCGCAAGATCATTAGGCTCTCCCACGAGGGCGAGGTGCTTTCGGCCCGTCGCTCGCCGCACCGAGGACGGGCTGAGGACATTTTCAGCTTGCTGGTCAGCATCCCCTCGCTGCTTTGCCGTCCACGCTTCGAGCTCGAGCTGGCCCTCACCCACCAAGAGGAGCTTCGGGTCTGTCGGCAAGGCCGGGCGTTCCGTCGCCACGGCTGGGTCGTGGTCGGCCGTCGACTCGTCTCGGTGGAGCGATGCCTTCGCATCGCCTCTCCCTGCGACGCCGCCGACCTTCTCCCGGCCGGCCTGCCCGAACTGTTCGACACCGCCGAGCTCGCGAAGGCAGCCACGATCGAGCGCCGGCTCGCCCAACAAATGACCTATTGCCTGCGAGCAATGGGCGTGCTCGAGACCGCAGGCAAACGTGGCAACGCTCTCGTCCACCGCCGCATCGAGTCGGCGTAAGTCATGCTTGGCCGTTCCACTGTTCTGACAACCACGAGGAGGAAATGATGGCGCTGTTCATCGTGCTTCTGATTCTGGCGCTGATTGTGTTCGGTGTGGGGTTCGCGGTTCACCTGCTGTGGTGGCTGCTGATAATCCTGTTGGTCATCGCGATCTTCGGCTGGCTGTTCGGACGCCGCCGCGCTTGAGGCGACAACGCTCCCCCCAGTCCGCCACGCCCTCCGCCACGCAGGAGGTCGCGGACTAACTGCTCAGCTACATGCCGCCGGATTGTCGCCAGGCGAGCACTTCGCTGAATCGCCGATCCGCGAGCGAGCCGAAGAGCGGGTCGCTGGTCAGTTTCGCACGACTGGTCGCCGGGCTCGTGATGCCCGCGAGGAATCGCGCCTGCTGTCTTGGTGTGCTGAGCGCGTCGGGGTGACCCTCGCGCAACGCTGTGAGCGCCTCGGCAACGACAATCGTCTCGATCGGCGGCTTTGGCTCGGGCGGCGGAAGTGTTTGCGCGCGTCCGGTCAGGCAGTGGCTGCAGTGCCCACAAGGCTCCGTGCGTGTCTCGCCGAAGTGGCCGACCAGGAAGCAGACTTGGCATCCGTCGTGGGTGACGAGCGCGAGCACGTTCTCGATCCGAGCGGTCTCCGCGCGCTCGCGTCGTGCGAACCGGTCGAGCAGGCTGTCGACGAGCTCGGCATCGGAGCTGGGGCGGGTGAGGAGCGTGTAGCGCTGGCGCACATCGCTCGGCCGAAGCTCGACCAGACCCTGCTGATCGAGGTACTCGAGTGCCGCCAGAATCCGGCTGCGCTCCTCGCCGAGTTGAACCGAGGCGGCGTCGGGCGCGAGCGTCGTCCACACTCGGCCCGTCGTGCCGGTCTCGAGCAGGCGACGGAGGAAGTTGGCGCGCGACTGATCGAACTGACCGAGGATGTCGTCCATTGACGCGTCTCGGAGCGGGCGCAGTCGATAGCCAGCGTAAAACGGCGTCCCCTGTCTGAGCACGCCGTCGAGTTCGAGGTAGGTAAGGACGGTCTTGAGCACCAGCGGGCGCAGGTCGTGGCGCCCGGAGAGCTCGTACTCGGAGACCGCGAACTGCTCCTCCAGTGGATGCTCGAGCAGATCCGCGAGGAGTCCGGCGAGCGCCTCTCTCGTCGGCGTGTCGCCGTAGGCGAAGTTCTCGAGCGTCGGCACATCGTCGGGGCAGGCGAAGAGCTCGCAGATACTCTCCTTGCCGTCGCGACCGGCGCGTCCGATCTCCTGCGAGTACGACTCGAGGCTCTTGGGCAGGTTGTAGTGGTAGACGTAGCGGACGTCGGCCTTGTCGATCCCCATGCCGAACGCGATCGTCGCGACGACGATCGCCTGCGCCGAAAGAGACCACCACTCCTGCGCCGCGACCCGCTCCTCGGTGCTCATTCCCGCGTGGTACGGACGGGCCGGGAGACCCGCGTCGGCAAGCAGCGCCGCGACCCGCAACGATGTCCGCTGCAGCGTCACGTACACGATCGTCGAGCCGGGCGGACGCTCGCGCAGCCGCTCGACGAGCTGCCCGTCACGCTCACCAGCCACGATCGGTGTCGTTAGCAAGGCAAGGTTCGGCCGGTAGAAGCCGGTGACGACCGCGTCGGCTTCCTCGATCCCGAAGCCCGCCAGGATGTCCGCCACGACCGCCGGGGTCGCGGTGGCGGTCAGCGCCAACACACGCTCGGTTCCGAGCTCGCGGGCGCGCTCGGCCAGCTTCAGGTAGTCGGGCCGGAAGTTGTGTCCCCACTCCGAAATGCAGTGCGCCTCGTCGACGGCGAAAAGCGAGATCCGAGCACGCGCGAGCTGGCCGAGGAAGCGCTCGTTGTTGAAGCGCTCCGGTGCTACGTAGAGAAGCTTCAGAGAACCGGCGCGGAGACGATCGAAGATCTCCCGCTGCTCGGCCACCCCCAGGCTCGAGTCGAGCCGCGCGGCGTCGATCCCGCTTCGCTGCAGAAAATCGATCTGATCCTTCATCAGCGCGATCAACGGCGAGACCACGATCGTCATCCCCTCGAGCAACAACGCCGGCAACTGGTAACACAAGCTCTTGCCCGCCCCAGTCGGAAAAACGGCCAGGGCCGACCTTCCGGCGAGGAGCGCCTCGACGACCCGTTCCTGGCCGGGACGGAAGGCGTCAAAGCCGAACCTCGCGGCGAGCACCTCGAGCGGACGCTGAGCCGAAGCTGGCTGGCGAGACATCTCCGGCAGGCTAACCACGCCATGGGCCGAGCTGATCTACGCGGCGATCACCACACTCGACAGCCTTGTCGCAGACGACACGGCAACTTCGACTGGGCCGACCTCGGCGGGGCGGTGTACACCTACGCGCAGCCTGGTCGCACACCAGGCAGTCACTTTTGGAGGAGGGCTTTGAGCACGGAGCCATTGGCCGCACGGCCGTCCTCATTGCCTTGAGGCTCAGACGAAGTCGGCAGCCAGAGGGAACAGCCCGTCTGCGTCGGGCAGCGGCGTGGGTGTGTTCACTTGGGCGGCGCAGACATCTGCGGCAGCGTCGAAGACGAGCGTTGACTGCTCATCCTGCGCGGCGTTGTCGCTGAACGACTGCCGGGCGCACAGGCGAGCCCAGAGCTCGAGCTGCGAAAAGGTCATCGCTGGCCCCTGCGCCGTGATCCCGGCGCCGTACCCGTTGCGGTCGTACACCGACGATACGTCGTCGAAATAGAAGTGAAGCGCTGCGGCTAACGCCCCTGCATCGAGTGATCTCGAAGCAAGCTCCGCGGGCGTTCCATCGATCTCCTTGAGGACGAGCCAGTGGACATGCCGCGCGACCATCTCTTCGACGAAGAGGCGGAGGACGCGCGCTGTTGCGACGCGCGCCGGTGGATTTCCCGCAGCGGAGCGCGCTTGCGCCAGAGCGGTGTCGGCAAAGGCGTTCGTGTCGGTATCGGCTGTGAGGTCGAGCGCCCGCAAGTTGGCGAGGTTCCGTGCGTGCGTGAGCTCATGGACGATGACACCTTGCAGCGTCACGCGTGCGCGACCAGCGGTGGACGTCCGCACGATCGAGGCTCGTCCGAGGATCACTTGGTCGTCGATCACGATGAACGACCGGTCCTCTCCGCCCGAGGCGAAGATGACGGTGTGGCCGAGCGCACCGCCGCTAATGATCTCGTCGTCGAAGAACGCGTCCGCGCTACGACCTCCCTCCTGAGCATCATCCGCAACGGCGAGGAATTGCCCCTTCAGGCCGAGCGCCCTGCTCTGGGCGACGATCCCGAGTAGGTCCCCCGAGCCCAACGCCGTCAGCGTGAAGCTGGCAAGCACGCGGCGCAACGAGTCCAACGGTGTCTGAATCAACCCAGCCAATTCGAGCGCCACGAACGGCTCGACGCGACCAGCGACGACGAAAGGGCTGAACTCCGCGAAAGCGGGATCCAAGGTCGGCGGATCGAAGAAGAGATCGTCGTCGAGCGCCTTCGAGGTACCCGGGCCGACGACCGGGTCGCTCGGCTGCAAACCCTTCGCGATCTTGTATGCGCTCACCGCTTCGCCGGTGTCGTGTCCGAAGACCCCGTCCGCACCCGCGGGACCGACCGATCGACCGAGCTCGATCAGCCCTGCTTGAACACGCTTCACAGGCAACCCCTCCTCGGGCTCAAGCATCCGATGCTCCCCGCGGAAGCAAGCCTCCAAGATCGGATCCCCCGAGAAACGCGGCCCTCTCAACGGCACGACGAACTCCGTCCCCACTCCATCCAGGTCATCCCGACCCTGTTTCTCGCACAGACGCACACTCGGACGCAAGCTGTCTCTCGCCTGCGCTTGTAACTGCTCGGACGACGACCGCGCCAGCGGCGAATCTGCGCGCGTTTCGCTGGGTGGCCCGACGCGATGCAGTCACGGATACAGGGAATGCGTGGTTGCGAGCGCAACTCCGCTGCGGCTCGCCGAACGCGATCGCTTAAGGCGGCGACTTCGTGGTTCCCAGTTGCAAGCAATGCTCGTTGCCTGATGTCGGCATTGCAGCCGCGCTCCTTGTCGTTCGGCACTGCGGGCTTCACGTACTCTGTTTCGCCGTAGCCCCACCTTGGAGGTACTCAAATGGCACGCAATCGGAAGCAGCCCATAAGTCAGCAAGAGTTCAAATGCCCTGAATGCGGCCGTACATTCTCGCGTGCAGCTGCGCTCGGCGCCCATCGACGGCAAGCACACGGAGTAGTTGGGACATCCAGCAGCGCAAGTTCAGCAACTCGAAGAACACGACGAACGACGAGCAGAGCGCGAGCGACCCGCACAAGGACTAGCAGCGCGTCCGGTCGCCGCTCGAACAGCCCACGAGCACGAGGGACCGCATCAAACGACGGACGCCGGCGCACCCGCACGCCGGATCGAGACGCACTCTTGAAGGCACTGTTCCCAAACGGGATCCCACCCAGGGAAGACGTCATTCGGGCCGTCAACAGTTGGCTCGACGACGCGGAGCGGCTCGCGCGGATGGCTTAGCGCAAGCGGTCGCTACACGGCAGTTGTTCCAGAAGGATCTCTTTATGGAACGGTGACTCAGAGCTGGCCCGCGGCATCTCCGACCGTTCGAGGCATGCCCGTGCCAATAGCGGCTTCTGGTCACGTACCAGAAGGCCAGAGCTGCTCGCTACCCGTCCCTGCCGCGCGACACGCCTCTCGCTCTCCGACGCGAGTCGCCGGCTTTCACGCCAATGGCCCCGCTAAGACTTAGTAGATCTTGACGACTCGGATCTTGCTACAGATGAAAACCTCGCTTGCGTACCGACAGCTGGGAATCACCATCAGCTTGTGCCTGGCAGCCCCGGAGATCCTGTAGCCCGTGGTCTCACAAACGCCCTTGCATGAGGATTCGAGGAAGACCTCGACGAGATAGCGGCGACTGTTGTTCTGAATGAACGCCGCCGGCTCACTCGGAGTGGCCTCAGAGGAAGCCCAGGGCCCGCCGTTCTGGTTGACCATGACCGCGACCACCAGCTTGTTCTCGGCCGCTGCGGGCATGTTCTGCTTGACGGTGACGAACAGCTTCTGATGGGTTGTCGCAGCGCTCGCTGTCCTGGCTGCGGCTGGCAGGACCGCCAATCCACTGGCAACAACGAGCGCCAGAAGAATCAGGCTGAGCCTCGCGAACTGGTGCTTGCCGTGAGCGGCACGCGACCGCTCGGCACGCGCGCTCGCCACTTCCCGGTTGGACACTCGGAAATCGGCTTTCATCACGACGAACGACGGACTCATACCAGTTTAGGTTAGACGTGCGCGCGCGAATACCAGAAGCGCCTCCCCACTGCGTCGCAATCGACTGACGTATCGCAGCGACTCGTGGTCGGCAGCCAGGAGGTCGGGGGCACCGTCTCCGTTGCTGCTCGGAGCGGCGCGGGCCACTCTTTGGCGCGTCTATCTCCCTCCGCGGTCGTGATCTGGCGAAGGCGACGCGGTGACGCGACGATCCGGGAAGCGGACATCGAGCGGCTGCTTGAGATCGAGCGGCGCTGCGGGCGTCGCTGGAGGAGCGCAAGCAGCACTGGCGCGACTACGCCCGGCGGCTTGTCGCCATCGGTCTCGCGCAGGGCAGTGCGCTTCACTTAATCGACGGCAAGAACGGCATCAAGGACTTCCCAGGCGCTCGCGAAGCCGAAGCGTCGCTCGACCGAGTGGTGGCTCGCAGAGAGGGCAGTCGTGAGTCAAGATGCGGGTGCTGGTCTGCGACGACATGCGGAGCGATTTAGACTCCGCGCAGCTACCCATGGGCGTCGTCCACACAGCTGACTCGGATTTCGAAAGCTCGCCGTACGTCGACATAGCTGATCTGGCACGCGCCCACTGGCAGCGCGAACGGACAGAGGCGGAGACAAAGTACGGGAACGAAGCCGACGCGTACTACGCCAAAGTACGGCGGGACTTTCAACATCAGCACGGCGAGATCGTTTCTGAGTACTGGACGACTTTCTCACCCAGCGGCGTGGTTCTCACCGTTTCGAGTCTTCCTAGCCGACCGCCATCTTTTGACGGGCACGCGCCGAAGCTCCATCGGGCAACAGACTGGCACCTACGGGACGAGGAGGCGGAAGCAGCCGCCGCAGCAGTGTTTCATCGTTGCGACGTACTCGCCATCCGCGCTCGTGAGTCGCTGTCGGCGGTTCCGTTGCGCATCGTCATGCAATCGCTCTTCACCACGGTTGCCTACACACTTACTCGTCTTGATCGAGCGCCGGAGCCGCCAACGGAGGTCCCACTTTCGGACGGCTCCGCAGAAAGCGAACAGTTTCCCGAGACACGCAAAGAACTGGAGCGACTGGAGCGCTACATACAGTCCGCCGAGCAGTACGCGGCGATCCGACGCTACTACATCGGCGCGCTAGCAGGACTGGCCACGATTCTCCTCGCGACTCTTGCAGTCGAGCTTCCCTCACATTTGACGCCCTTTCGAGATGCCGCCGCCGCCTCGATAGCCGCGGGCGCTGTCGGAGCGCTCATAGCGGCGCTTCAACGAGCCGCATCGAGTCGATTCACTCCGCCAAGCGAAGTTGGGCCGACGACGTTGTTTGTGATTGGAGCACTAGGGACCGCCCTCGGCGCGGTTTTTGGAGCAGTCGCGTTCCTTGCTGTGAAGTCGCTCGCGATCATGTTCAGTTGGTCGGTTCCCACCGAGCTATTCGCTAGTACGGCCTTTCTAGTTGGGTTTTCAGCGCGCTGGATGCAACTGGTCCTTGAACGCACACCGAGCGATTCGCACGGCCCCACTGCGCAGCGAGCGCTCGAAGCGATCGATCGGTTGCCCGCGACAGTCGAGGAGTCTGTGCGGGCCACTTTGCGTGGCAGGCCACTCGCGAACTACGACGGCTGGCTGACTGTTGCGCTTCTCCTCGATTCGATGCCGGTCCCGATTGCACCTGACCGTCGCGCCTTGCTCACCCCTCAGCAACAGTACGAGGTGATTGCACACATCGGACACTCCAGCGTCGGCGATTTGTCGGTTCCTCTGACGATCACGAGTGGTGTTGACGAGCCTGAGGTTGAGTTTTCCGTCGAACTGGATAGCGACCGCCCCTCGCTCCGTCGAGCCGCCCAGACCGTTCGCGTCGATTCGAGCAGTGGTGCAGGGCGCGTCGCTTTCCCGCTAACTCTTCCCGCCGGCGAGGAATCTTCGGCGTGGCTATGGGTTCGTGTGGAGCAACGGCAGCGAACGATTCAAAGCATAGAGCTCGTCGCCTTACCGGCACGGAGAGAGCTGTGACGACGGACGAACCCATTGCGAAGGTGGCGCTACGACCGCACGGTGAGGCTGGCCTTACCGTTCGCTTCGCGTTTCCGCCGACTGAACAGACGGTCGACCTACCGTTACCGAACAGAAGACCACTCGAGGAGGCCCAGGGGAACGCCGGTCGGTACCTCACTGAGGTCGTCTCGAAGGCATTGCGCATGCCGGGATCAGTGGAGTCGGCGACTGAAGCGCTACGAGTACTACTCGGGTCCGGTCGCGAGCTGCTTAGGATTCTCACGCAGGACGACTCAGATCTCCAGTTGGAGTTGGAAGATGCCTTCCGTGCGGCCTGGCCGACATTCCGTGATATCGACTGGAATGACGCGAACGCGCTGGTGCCGCTCGTCCAGGTCGAGGGCAAGCACGCGACCTTCCCGTTCGAGTTGTTGCCTCTCTTCGATTTCGGTCCGTTCCCGAGCGTTCGTACTGTGGCCGACCTGGCAGGGGCGGCGGCTCGCTTTCTCGGATTCGCCGCCGTAGTCGAGCGCGATGTCGCGCAGTCTCGGCCTGGAGACAAGATTCTGCGAGCGTCGCCAAAGTTGCCGGTTCAGCTCGTTCGGCATCGCAGCCTTGGCAAATCGGACGTTGCCTTCCTCGAGGGACTCGACAGTCGAATCGAACTCGACGGTCCTTGGCCCGATGGCGAGGCCCAGACTGAGGTTGCCGAGGCGCTCATTGAAGCCCTTTATCGGCCCGCCACTCGGCGTCTCACTGCAACGAGCCAGAGCACAACGCCGATCCAGATCCATCACTTCGCCGGCCACTGCGACACCACCCCGAAGGACAACCGTGACTACAAGCTTGGGATTACCACCAGGCGTGGGAAGGGGCGAACGATCAAGTTCGGGGACCTCAAGGACGGATACGACGATCGGCTCAGCATCGATCGGGCGAGGGGGGCCGAACGAGCAGTTATCGTCCTCAACGCTTGTGCGTCGTCGCACATCGATCCGACTTCTGCGAGTTCGTTCCCGAGATGGTTTCTAGGGCATGGTCACCGAGCGTTCGTTGGTACAGAGACCGACATCCCAGAGGCCGTGGCAGGTGGTTACTGCACGAGACTCTACGCTCGACTTCTGGAACCCTGCCCGCTGGGCGAGGCGGTCCTCCGAGCTCGGAGGGATCTCCTCCAAGACGCACAGAACCCGCTCGGGATCCTCTATGTGATGTACGGCGACTCGGACCTCAAGCTTGAGGATGCCGCCGAGTACGCCGCATGATCAGGTCTGACTACGGGAGCGGCGCCACTTTTCAAACTCGATCGAGAGCTGGTCAAGCAATGGGATGAGGAAAACGGCTAAGCCGAGAATGATGCCAGCGCCCACACTGCCGACATTAACGAGATCGGCAACGCTCTTGCTCGTGCCTACCGCCCAGCATAGGAACGCGATTACGGCGAGCGCGTAGAAGTAGGGCAACGGCTTCTTGTCGTCCGGTTCACGTTGACCAGCAATCCAGAGGTACCCGAAAGTTCCGATCGCGCCAGCGACTAGGACGACGACTAACCATCCACTCTTATCCGAGTCCAGCCCCGCGGTCACGGGAACGAAGAATGCGAGAGTCTCCGCAGGTACGTACTTCAACAGCTTGTCGGGAAAGTCGTCCCCGCCCTCAGCGACCTTTGCACCTCGCAGAAACACCGGTGGCACGACGGTTCGGGGCATCGTCTCCTCCTCTCGCGGGCCACCTGAACCTAACCCATGTGATGCTCGCTGCCAACCGCCTCGTAGACCTCCGTATCTAGCTGTGTCGAAAGACAGGGTTCCGCTCAAGAGATTGCAAGTGATCGTGAGTGCTCGGAACGGACGCTCGACCAACAGTACGCGACTGCGACCGAGCGAGCCCAGACCGTGACCGACGATCGGGAGCGGCATCTACGGGCATTCGACGTGCGATAGATAGCGCCACCTAATCGTCGCGCCGACGGAAGGCCATCGGGACCTGCCGGGAGTCGGCGGCCGTTGAGCCTTGGTTGGAAGGTCTCCAGAAAGGCGTTAACGTCGGCGACCAAATGAGAGATGCACGCAAAAGGCCGGCACAACCTCCTGAGCTCTTCCCCGGCGCGTTCGTGCGAGTCCAGCTTCCAGATAATCGGAGGCGTCGCCCGTACCGCGTCGAGAAGGTCGAGGGCGGTGCCGTCGCGCTGCGGGAACTCTGGCGTAATTCCGACGGCCCTGCTCGTCCGCCGCGAAATGGCGTACCCCACGCCTGGGTGGAGGGGAATGAGTATCGCGTTGCCGCGATCGATCGTCTAGAGGGGCTCGAGCTGATCGACGCGGTCGCGCCCGAAGCCGGCACGGCTTCGGACTACCCTCGCAAGATCGATTAGCGGGCCACGCACGAAGGACGAGCGACGAAGACCACGCATAGCGGTCGCCTCCGGTTGAGGCGATACGAGCCTGAGAACCGTCACTCTGGTAGGCATCCAGGAGGACAGCGGCATTGCTTAAGGACTCTCACCCCGCGGCGGTGAGCCGCGCTGGCGAGACAATCGCAAAGCGGGCATCCCTTGAGGAAGAATCGGGCGGATGGACGTCTTCCGCACCCTGGCCGCGCCGAATCAGTACGGCCCTCTGCAGGCGAACTTATCGGGCGACTGGACGATCGAGAGGAAGCAAAGCGTGCTGAACCGCGCCGATGGTCGGATCGCGTTCCGCTTCCTAAGAAAGCGGCTTCTCGGACCGGCCCGGGCCTTCTGCTCGGAGAGTAATCGGAGCAGCCGGCGTCATGAGCACTGACGGATTCAGGTCGCTGATGGACGTGCCGGTGGTTGGCGCGCCACTCTCCGGGGGGGCGTCTACGTCGGAGCTCGCGGCAGCGGTGTCCGAGGCTGGCGGCTTCGGCTTCCTCGCCGCCGGCTACAAGACGGCGGTCGAGGTCCAGCGGGAGATCGAGCAGGTGCGGACGAGGACACAGCGTCCGTTCGGCGTCAACCTCTTCTTCCCGACAAAGCCCCCCGTAGACGAGACCGCCATTAGTGATTACATCGAGGGGCTCGCCGGTGAGGCCGACCGCTACGGCGTCCCGTGCGGAGAGCCGCGCTGGAGCGACGACGACTGGGAGCGAAAGCTCGAGCTCGTCGCACGAGAGCGGCCGGCCGTCGTCTCGTTCACCTTCGGCTGCCCCGCGAGCGCGATCGTCGCGCAGCTACGCGGCTACGGGATTGCCGTCTGGTGCACGGTGACGCGCCCGGCGGAGGCGAAGATCGCGACCGCGGCCGGCGTCGACGCACTCGTCGTCCAGGGATCAGAGGCGGGAGGGCATCAAGCCTCGTTCGACGACACCGACGCGACGCCCGTCGGCCTGCTCGCCCTTCTCCAGCTTGTGCGCAAGGCGACCGACCTGCCGCTCGTGGC
>C688J35102_120990025_pt1 | contig 19495 bp, 5 predicted proteins | sample HopSoiMetagenom2_FD_35102 | JGI IMG/M metagenome (IMG submission 35102)
AAGATCCAGAACGCGTAGATGCCGACCGAGACCGCGACCGAATAGATCACCGCGGCAAAGAACACCGTGGTCGGGCTGCCGTTCAATAGCTCGCGCACGCCGAGATAGGTGTAGACGCCGGCGGCCAGCGCGAGGATCGCCGTGGTGAGCTTTAGCGTGATTTCGAGGCGGGTGACGCCGCTTGCGAGCAGCGCTGCGGTGGACGAACGCGCGAGCGAGGACGGCGCGATGGAAGCGGAGATCGGGGGCATGCGTTGGTTTTCCGTTGTTCGAAAATGGCCGGACCCAACAGCGCCCCCGCTGCTTGGGCTTAAGTGCCTCGTATCTGGAGATAAATTCGGACGAGATTATGTCGGCCGGCGTGGAACGATGCAGGCTTTATGGCCGCTGATATTCGGGCCGTCCCCGGCTGCAAGCCTAACCGCCCTGCTTGTGGGGCTTCCACGCGGCAAAGTCCTTTTGAAATCATGGTCGGTCGCCCGATCGGCGGGGGCTCGATCGGCCAAACCTATTCCGGGATGCCGCCGGAATCAAAAAGAGACACTTTTGGCGAAGCGCGCCAATGGTCCGGGTGCGGGGAAAGTCCAGCGGCTGCTTTAAAGCCAGGAACACCAGTGCTATCGCCGATGATAACGGCGCAAGACTGCGTCAACGCGAAATCCTGATGATGAACTATTGATATGATGAAACAACCCAGAACGACGATTTGGAGCCTTGCGGTTGGACCCGGTTCACGACCGTGCGCAGTCAATCTGCGCACGGAATGTCGTGATAGAACTCGGCGCGATCCTGGCCGCCGCGGCTCGGCCGCGACGAAGATCGACAGCTGAGCGGATCAGATGATCGCGAGGGTCGCTCCCTGGATCTGAAGCACCTCGAGCATATGGCCTCGCGCGATGCCGCCCTGGGGATCGCCCTCGGCAAGCCCGACATGGCCCATGTTAAAGGCCTGCAGGATCTGCTGGCTTGGAATCGCCGGATCGTAGCTGAAGGTGATCTCCATCGCGAGACCGGATTGCTTACCCGAAGCGGCGCCGGTGTAGACTGCCGAGAAGCCGTACCAATCGCCATCCATCACCCGTCCCCATGCGGCAGTCGACCGCTTGTTGGGCGCCGGCAGGAAGCCCTGATAGGCCGATCCGTCTTTGAGGTTCACAAACCGCAGCTGGCGGACGTTGATCTTGTTGTCAGACAAAGCGGCGTCCGACAGGCGCACGCCGACGACGCAGTTGGTCTTTGGCACCATCATGGTGCAGTCGTATTCCGAAATCAGCGCCTTTCCCGTTCCGGCGCCGTCAAGTTTTACCGCGATCTTGATCTGTCCAATACCGACGCAGGCTTGCGCGGCCGGCGCGGCGAACAGCATTGCAACGATCGGCAAGGCGAGAGCTACAAGCATACTACATGCACGTTTCATAACTACACTCCTTCGATGTGTGTGAGAGAACGAAAGCCTCATGTAAGGCGGTAGCTAATCGCAAAGCGCGATCGTTTCAGAAGCAGATCGCGAAGCCCGATCCTTCTACCAGCTTGAGCACAATCTGAACTAGTGTTATCTTTCGAGTCAAGCAGAAAGCGAGCGATCAAAAATGCAACCGGTAGATGTGGAGGAGTGCGGTGATGAATGGCTTACTCGGCATCAAAATCAATCGTATCCCAAAGCGCCTGGCAGCGCTCGCGGTCGTATCTGTTGTTGCAGCCGCTTCGCAATCCTTTGCGGCGCCGGACAATCGCGCCGCTGAACTTAATGGCGATGTCGCGCGGGTCTGGAACAAGATAACCCTGCAGGCGATCGTCGATACCCAGCCGAGCCCCACCGTCGCGGCACGCACGCTGGCGATCGTGAATACCTGCATGTTCGACGCATGGAGCTACTTCGATCCCGGCGCGACGCCCACGCAACCGGCGGCTTTAAGCAAGGCTGCCATCACCGAACGCACGCTCGATAACAAGAACGCGGCGGTGAGCGCCGCCGCATATTCATGCCTAAGCGATCAATTTCCGAGCAGGACAGGTTACTTCAAGACATTAATGCGCAAGCTTGGTTACGAACCGGGCACGGCGGCGGATAGTCAGACGACGGCGGCACGATACGGATACCTCGCGGCTGCCGCGGTTCTCGCTTACCGGCATCGCGATGGATCAAATCAACTGGGCGAGCTCGGCGGATCCGGGAGTTACGCCGACTACACTGGCTATCGTTCTGCAAATGCTACCGAGAAGGTTCAGGATATCGACCGCTGGCAACCATTAATGGTGCCGACCGGCGGCGGCCAATTTCGGAGACAGGCTTTTGCGACACCCCATTGGGGCAAGGTCATTCCCTTTGCACTTGCGAGCGGAAATCAGTTTCGGCCGGCGCGTCCAGCTTCGCTGCCCGTCTCCTTGCTACTGGGAGACTCGGCTTTCCAGGAGCAGGCGCTGGAAATGATCCACTATGCGGCCGGGCTGACCGATGAGCAGAAAGTCATCGCCGACTTCTGGGCCGATGGTCCGAGTAGTGCGTACCCGCCCGGACATTGGTGCATGATTGCGGACTTTGTGTCGGCCCGCGAAAGGTTCGGGCTCGACGAGAACGTCAAGCTGTATTTTGCGCTGGGCAATGCCGTGTTCGACGCCGGGATCGCCGCGTGGGACGCCAAGCGAGCCTATGACTCGGTGAGGCCGATTACCGCCATTCGCTATCTGTTCAGCGGCGTCAAAATACGCTCATGGGGCGGACCCGGCCTCGATGATGTTGAAATGCTTGGCGACGAATGGATTCCTTACCAGGAATTGTCCGGCCCGACGCCGCCCTTTCCAGAGTTCGTTTCCGGCCACAGCACCTTCAGCGCCGCCGCCGCCGAAGTGTTGCGCAGCTTTACGCGAAGCGACGTGCTCGCAATGCGCGTCGTCGTGCCGAAAGGTTCAAGCCATATCGAGCCTAATCTGACCCCCAAGACGGATATAACCCTGACGTGGGCCACGTTCTCAGACGCCGCCGATCAAGCCGGCATGTCGCGGCGGTACGGCGGTATCCACTTCAGGGACGGAGATATCGCGGGGCGGGAGCTTGGGAGAAAGGTCGGTCGCGAGGTATGGAAGAAGGCCTCGCGCTATTTTGGGCAGCCTTCAGCAGCGCTCGCCGAGGCGCCCATCATCGTCTCCAATGATTAGGCAAAGCTGTTCGCTAATCCCTTCATTCTGCGCCTCCATCAATGAGCAGCTTTAACTACGACAAGACCGATATCCACGTACGCTACGACGCGGCGCAGAAGCTGCCCGACGATATCATGTCGGAATGGATGGACGTTATCAGGCGCTGCGTCGTGGGGACCGAGGTTTCGAGGATCCTCGACCTCGGATCCGGTACCGGCCGGTTTTTAGCGCCATTGCAGTCATGCTTTGATGCGGACATTGTCGGAATCGATCCCGCCTGGAAGATGCTAAACGCGGCCGGTTCGCAAGGCGGCCCGCGCCAATTCCTTGTGCTCGGGCGCGCCGAGCAGATCCCGTTGCAGTCTCATAGCGTTGATCTCGTGTTCATGTCGGTCGTCTGGCACCTCATTTCGGACCAGCGGCAGGCGTGCCGTGAAATCAACCGCGTTCTGCGCAATAATGGATATTTTTGCCTTAGAACTCCGACGCTGGAAACGCTGGATTCGGAGACCTATCTGAAGTTCTTCCCGACCGCGGACAAGGCAAACCGCATGCGCATGCCGTCGCGCGCGGCGTTCCGCCGGTTCTTCGCCGCGAGCGATCTGGCGCTCTGTGACCACGTCATCGTCAAGCATCGCCAGGCCGCTACGATGGCGGAATATGTCGACCGCGTCGCGTTGCGCGCCCTATCCGATCTTGCCTCGCTTTCCGATGAAGAGTTCGCCTCGGGCATGCGGGCGCTGCGTCGATACGGGACGACTGCGGGAGTTGATACCCGCCCAGCGATCGATATCGACCTTTTTGTGCTCAGGCGCCGGGCCGCGCTTTCGTAAACCCAAAGTAACGGGTCAAGAAGCTTTTCGCGCCGGCGGCGGGCGCAGGCGGCAGGTGTCGAACACGCCCTGCATTCTGAATTCCTGAGAACGGTCCATCTGCATCAGAAGCTGATCGGCGCGGTTCTGCTTGCTGTCCGCCAGTTCGAAAAGAACATCGAGATAGCGGGTTTCGTCCGCCTCCCCATGCAAACGGTGCGCGCGGCGGCGCAGTCCTTGCTGCGCCAGTGTGATCAGGTCATGCGCGATATCGACAACGTTGCGGCCCTTGATATCGGCTCTGAAGCCGAGGCGCGGCACGTCGGCGCGTAGTTTCTGCCTTTCTTCCGCCGACCAGTTTTTTGCCAACCTCCAGGCGTCATCGCACGCGTCGTCGTCGTATAGAATGCCGGTCCAGAAACTTGGCAGCGCCAGCATCATTTCCGCGTCGCCGGCGTCCGCACCGCGCATTTCAAGCACCTTTTTCAAACGCACGTCGGTAAACAGCGTGGTCAGGTGATTGGCCCAATCTCCGAGCGTGGGAAGTTCCTTCGGCAATGCAGGCAGCTTGCCGTCGAGAAAATCGCGGAAACTTTGACCCGCGCAGTCGATGTACTTGCCGTTGCGGTATACGAAGTACATCGGCACATCGAGCGCATGGTCGGTGTAGCGCTCAAACCCAAATCCGTCCTCGTAGATGAATTCCGGCGCGCCGCAACGGTCGGGATCGGTGTCGGTCCAGACATGCCTGCGGTAGCTGTTGAAGCCGTTGGGCTTGCCGTCGGTGAAGGGGGACGAGGCGAACAGGGCGGTTGCGATCGGCTGCAACGCCAGGGCGGTGCGAAACTTTTTCGCCATGTCGGCTTCGTCGGCGAAATCGAGGTTCACCTGCACCGCGCAGGTCCGCAGCATCATGTCGTGACCGAGTTTGCCGCGCTTGGGCATATAGCCGCGCATGATGCGGGCGCGGTCCTTCGGCACCCAGGCGATATCTTCGCGCCGCGCGGTCGGGTGAAAGCCCATGCCAAGAAAGCCGATATCCATCGCCTGGCCGACTTCATTTACTTCCGCCAGATGCTGGTCGTTTTCGCCGGATGTCTCGTGCAAGGTCGTGAATGGGGCGCCGGAGAGTTCAATCTGCCCGCCTGGCTCCATGGAGATAGCCGCTTGGCCGCGCGACAGCCCGATAATGTGATCGCCTTCCATCACCGGTTTCCAGCCAAAACCGCCCATGCGAACCAGGAAATCACGTAAGCCGTTGGCCTCGCTGTAACTGACGGGTTTCAGGTTGGATAGCCGGTAGGCGAATTTCTCGTGCTCGCAACCGACGCGCCATGCCGCTTTCGGTTTACCGGCGTGCGCAAAATACTCGACGAGCGGGCGCCGGTTTGCGACGGGTTCGTTGGAATCGATGATAAGGACGGACATGTGTGAGAAATCAGACAGCAAACTCAGAACATGCCGTCAGCCTAGCCTTCGATGCCGTGATTGTCGAGGGTATCGGAAGCGGAGGCGAGGGTCGCGCTCGATGCAACCAGCCATCGCGCACAAGATCGGCCGGCCGCAAGGACGCCAACCAAGATCTGCCGCGCCGAGAGCGGCGAACGGCTGCGAACCGCGCTTTCAGGGCTTCCGCGTTTAACAGCGTAAGGGCGCGATGTCCTGAGTTACCCGCATCGCCAGCTTCGTCGCGCTTGCCTGGTGCGCCCGCTCGAGAGACGCGACTAGCCTCTCGGTGACCACGCCGCGATTCTGGTCCTCCATCAGCAAAAGGTGGTTGCCCGGGATATCGATCGTCTGGAATGCACCGGAAGTCAGCTCGGCCCAACGTGCAACGACTGCCTCGGGACAATTGTCGGCGCGAAAGAAAGTTATAGGCCCGGGATATCGCTGCGGCCGGTACTTGCCCTGCGCATCGCAGACCCCATTGAGATAGGCGAAATGCCGCTTCAAGCTGTCAAACGTCGTATTCCTCGGAAACACTATGTCGCTGCTTGTTTGGAGGACGGAGAGGATGAAGGCAAGACGCCCCTGCTGATCCAGCCGCCAGAACGGGTGGCCATGATCGAAGATGTCCAGCCCGCTCGTCTGTTCGGAGAAGCTGGCGTAACGATAAAAGGCCAGCCATCGGTCGCGTTCGGCAAACTGCGGTAACGGAAGGCGGGAGTCCAGAATCGCGAGCAGGCCCACATCCCCGCCGTCGGCGGTGATTTGCCGCGCCATCTCAAACGCGATGTGCCCGCCCAGAGACCAGCCGCCAAGGAAGTATGGACTGTCCGGTTTGACGATCTTCATTTGTGCGACGTAGAAGGCAGCGATCTCTTCGATGGAGCCAAGCGCATCCCGTTCGTCATTCAGGCCAATGGCCTGAAAAGCAAATATCGCCTGTCCTTCCGGAAACAGCCGGGAAAGTTTTTCTATCGGCGCCACCAGTCCCGACTGAGCGTGCGGGAAGAATATCGCGCGGGACAGGTCACCGGGACGTATCAGGACGAGGCAATGCCGGTCGAAGCGCAACCGAGAGAGCTCCCGGCTGGCCTTGCGCGAGAGTGCGATATCGTTCTGCTCTAACGAGAGACCTTTCAGCCGACGAAGATGGCGGTCCAGTTCCTGTCGCCGCACGCCAATCTCTTCCCGGATCGTTGCTGGGAGAGTGGAAGGGTAATCGATTTTCAGATCGGACGGTCTGATATCGACACGAACCCCGCGCCGGAAAATGTCCAGATAGAACTCAGCGGTCGATCCTGACATCGGTCGCGTCCTCACAAGCCCTCGCGAAGTTCACCGTGTCGGTGTTCCGCGACGGCAGCTGACGGGTAGGGATTGTCGCCATCAGGTTCGTTAGAGAGTGCAAATTCAACGATCTCGGATATTCCTTTTATGGTCGGCTGTGAAAACAGCGCACGCAGCGGCACATCCACATTCAGCCTGTCGTAGGTCATCGCGGCGACCCGGGTCGCCAGCAGCGAATGTCCGCCCAGCTCGAAGAAGTTGTCATGCACGCCGACCCGATCGAGCTTGAGTACCTCCGCCCAGATCGACGCCAGCATTTCTTCCACCGGCGTCCGTGGCGCGTCATATTCGCGGGCAACAGCAGCAGTTCTCTTGCGCGCATCGAGCGAGCCGAGATCGCGTCCAATCTCCGACATCGAACGACGTTCGAGCGCGATCAATCGATAAAACTGACGACGCACCGCTCGAAAATCGAGTTCGCCTGTCGCCGCCGGTAGCGAAAGGTCAGTCCGCCCGGATGCTTCGACTTCGGAAGCGATTTCAGGCTGTCGATCCGTGGTCTGCCGGCGCTGCAGCGCGGCAGCGACCTGATCTGGCGAGAATGTGAAGGATGCATCCCCTTGCTGAGGCAACTCAGCCAGCTTGCGAAGCTCCTGCAGGAAACGCTGCGCCGGAACGTTGCGCGCGGTTTGCTGGAAGCCGAATGTAATTTCGCTCACGCCCGCGGTTCGGGCCTGCGCGGTCACCAGTTCCAGGATTCGGTACTCGACCTCGCGCCCCAGCACCCGGCAACTCAACGCAAGGCACGCCACCGTCCACCGCGAAGCCGTGCGATCGACCACCAGCAGAGCGGATTTGCCATAATCGCCAAAACGGTCACTCACCTCGGCGATCAGGCAAAGTTTGTCGGACGAGGCGACGCACTGACGGACTTCGCCGGTCGTCAGACGCAGGCCCGTCGTGTTGAACTGTGTCGTGCGCTCCATCATCTGTACGACGCGATCGGTGTCCTGTTCCGCGATGGATCTTAACTCCACCTTCAGTTCGAGTCCGGCGATGAAATTTTGCAACGATGCCGAGGTCTGTCGTACCTCGCGCCGCTGCCGCTCCTGGCGGTAGCGTCGCGAACGCTTGCGGTCTTCGGCCGTCAGCTGCGCGCCGTCGAACGCCCAAAGCCGATCCAGCAAGCAGCGCATCTTCCCGTCGCTTTGCGGGACGTTTAACGTCAAAACCTCCGGGCAATCCTGCTGGATTCTGGCGCACTCGATGGCATCGTCATCAAGAAACACGAAGCTGTCCGGCGCGAGGTCGAGCTCGGTCGCAAGCTCGGCAATTGCGCTCGACTTTGCGCCCCAGCCGATCCGGTGTGACACGATGTCGTCCCAGGACAGCAGCATGTCCTTGTTGGAGCGGAAGACTTCGACAACATCGCCTTCATTGTTGCGGCTGCAAAGGCACAGCAAAACGCCGTTGTTCGCCTGTCGGATCAGGAATTCCTGCAGCAGCCGGCACTCCGGGGGGACCGTCACCCCCTGCGGCCCATCTTCACCACAGATCCCGCGCCACAACGTGTTGTCACAGTCGGCGACGATCACCTTGTAGGGATGCCGCCTGACCGCGAACAAGGCCCGCAACGCGCTCGCTGCGGCGGCGACGAAGAACGCCGGCGTATAGGGAATCTCGGCAATCCTGTCGAGATACGCGTCATGAATCTCGGACACGCCGAGCGTGTCGAGAGTCTGGTCCAGCGGCAAAACCGCCATCTGGGGAAAGTCGCGCAAAGCTTCCAGCAGCCGCCGCCTGATCAGACCGAGCCGAAGGACATTACCGGCGGTCGCCGACGCTTCGACAGGTTCGGGGCATAATCCGATCAGATAATACCCCGCGCCGGAACCGGACAGGATGCCTAGCTGCTCGATGAAATCCTCGACGTTGCGCTCGACGTCGACAAGGCCGACATTCGCTTCCGTGTCATCGTCTTCCCCGGAAGGCGCGCGCCGGCCCCAATCCCCCAGCCGCAACAGAACCACATGAAAACGGTTCGGCCCGAGCGGGTTCGATTGGTCCGCAAGCAGGCTTTGCAGAACCTGGTTGTATCCCGTCGTCCTGATGTGAGCTGTCAGCCCCGTCCGCTCGCACCAGAACCGCAACGAGTCCACCAGCGCGTCGGCGGTGAACGTACTGGATATGGTCACATCGATGCCCAGCGCAGGAACCGTGGTTTCGAGTTGGGAGCAGCTCCGGAGCGCGTCCGCGACGATCTGTTCGAGCAGCGCGCGGTAATGATCCGCCGCCCGCGCGATCGTCGATCCATCAAACAGATCCGTTGCGTACTCGAAGTAGCCCCACAGCCCGTTCGGCGTCTCATGCAGGTAGAGCGACAGATCGAATTTTGATGTGGGCGCGTCGCCTTCGACACGGCTCAACGTCAGGGTCGGCAGGTCGAAGCGCTCCTGCGGTACGTTCTGCAACGCAAACAGCACCTGGAAGATCGGCTGCCGGCTCAAATCCCGCGCCGGCCGCAGTTCCTCCACCAGCTTCTCGAACGGCAGGTCCTGATGGGCGAAGGCTCCCAGCGCGGCTTCTTTGACCCGCTTCAGCAGCTGTTCGAAACTCAATTCGCCGGACAGTTCCGTCCGCACCACCAAGGTGTTGACGAAGAACCCGATCAGTCCTTCCACTTCCCGGTGCGTCCGTCCCGCAATCGGCGAACCCACCACGATATCGCCCTGCCCGCTGTAGCGCTTCAGTAGAAGCTGAAAGGCTGCCAACAGAACCATATACAGCGTGGCGCCTCCGGATCGTGCAAGCTCGTTGAGCCCGCGCGTCAGATCCGTCGGCAACGCAAACCTGTGATACGCGCCCCGATAGCTCTGCACCGCGGGCCGCGCGCGGTCGGTCGGAAGCTCAAGCGCTGCAGGTGCACCGGACAAATGATCCCGCCAATATGCGACCTGTTTTTCCAGCGCCTCGCCCTGCAGCCAGCCGCGCTGCCAGATCGCGTAATCCGCATACTGAACCGCAAGCGCGGCAAGCGGCGACGCATGGCCTTGCGAGAACGCCGCATACAGTGCCCCAACTTCCCGGATCAGTACCCCGGTCGACCAGCCGTCCGACACAATGTGGTGCATCACCACCACGGCGATGTGCTCTTCCTCCCGCAGCCGCAGCAGATGCGCACGGAACAACGGCCCCCGCTCAAGATCGAACGGCTGCTGTACCAGCACCCGCATCCGCTCACGCGCTGCAGCCGCGAGCTCGCCGTCCATAACTTCGCTCAAATCCTCAAGCTGCACCACAAACCGACGCGGCGCATCGATCACCTGCACCGGATGGCCGTTCACAACCGCAAACCGCGTCCGCAAGCCCTCGTGACGTTCGACCACCGCTGCAAAGCTGCGTTCCAGCGCCGGCACGTCGAGCACGCCCTGCAGACGGACCGCCGCAGGCATGATGTAGGCCGAACCCAGATCCTCGATTTGATCCAGCAGCCACAGCCGTTCCTGCGCATACGACAGTGGGATCAGTTCGGGACGTTTCACCGCCGCCAGCGGCGGCACCGCAAGTCCGGATCCCTCCCGCTGCGCAATTTCGATCCGTCCCGCAAGCTCCGCCACCGTCGCTGCCTCGAACAATGCCCGCAGCGGCAGTTCGATCCCGAACGCATCGCGGACCCGCGCCATCAACCGCATCGCCAGCAGCGAGTGCCCACCAAGCTCGAAAAAGTTGTCGTGCACCGCGATCCGGTCGAGCTCCAGCAACTCGCTCCAGATCGAAGCGAGCAACTCCTCCATGGAATTGCGCGGCGCCACATACTCGCCGCGGATGCCTGCCTCCTGCTCCGGCGCAGGCAGGCTGTTGCGGTCCACCTTGCGGTTCGGCGTCAGCGGCAACGCCTCCAGCAGCACGAACGCCGACGGAATCATGTACTCGGGCAAACTGCGCTTCAGATGATTGCGTAGCTGGATTGCATCCACGGTCGCTCTAACGGATGCAACCACATAAGCGACCAGTTGCTTCTCCTTCGCCACATCTTCGCGCGCAACGACAACGGCTTGATGGACGTCGGGGTGTTCGACCAGCGCTGCTTCGATCTCGCCAGGCTCGATCCGGTAACCGCGGATCTTTACCTGGTGATCGATCCGGCCCAGATAGTCGAGCGTGCCGTCCTCGCGCCAGCGCGCCTGATCGCCGGTCCGGTACAGCCGCTCTCCCTCGCCATATGGCGACGGCAAAAAGCGTTCGGCCGTCAGACCGGGACGATGCCAATATCCGAGCGCGACGCCGCCCCCGCCGATCGCGATCTCGCCTCTGATATCTGCGGGCCGACCTGCCTCATCCAGCAGCACGACCGTTGCCCCGGGAACAGGCCGACCCACCGGTAACCGATGCCGCCGCAGGTCTCGTTCAAAGTCCGGCGCATATTGCAACGCTGTCGAGCATTCCGTCTGGGAGTAACCCGCCAGCAGACGGCAGTCCTCACCGGCATGGCGCCGTACGATGCCCAGGTCCTCGGTCGTAGCTGGCTCGCCTCCCGTCACCACCCAGCGAAGACGGGCCTTGGCCGCAAACTGTGGCAGCGCCGCACGCAACAGACTCGGCGTCGAATGCCAGATCGTAATTGCGTTTGCGACCAGCCATGCCTCCAGCCCTTCGATGCCCCTTCGTCTCACATCCCACAGGCATAGCGATGCTCCGCTGAGCAAGCTGCCAAAGATGTTCTTCACCGCCGCGTCGGCGCCATAGCCAGCCAGCAGCGCCATCCGGTCGGTTGGATCGAGCCCGATCGTCCCGCTGTAAGCGGCGATATGCTGAAGAATGTTGCGGTCGCACTGTGCCACCCCCTTCGGTGTGCCGGTCGTCCCCGACGTATAGAGGATATAGGCGAGCGAGGTGGGCGCTCGTGACAGCAGTTCAGCCGGTTCCTCGGGGGCCTGATCCGCACTCAGCACCGCCGCGCCGAGTTGTTCGCCCAGATCCGTCAGTTCCGGGTCGGCCAGCACGCAGCCACAACGGCTCTCGGCCAGGATCGCGCGCAGCCGCGCCGGCGGATCGCCGGGCGACAGCGGGACATAAAACTTGCCGGCCCCCAGTACGCCCAGGATCGCAGCCACCATCATCGGCGTGTGGGAGAACAATAGCGCGATCGGCTCGTTCGAGGGACCACGTTCGTTCATCAGCAACGCTGCGATTCGGCCCGCTTCATGTCCGAGTTTGCCATAGCTCCAGCATTGCTCGCCGCCCATGATCGCTGTGGCCTCGGGCCGCCTTCCGGCCTCGGCAAGAAAGCAATCCGTCAGGGACGGCGATTGCGCGATGCGAACGGCCTGATCCGAACCGAGCGATGCACGATCCAGCGCTCTCATCTGACGGCCCGAGCGCTCCGCCGCTCCCACCATCGACAATTCCGATAGCGGAGCACCGGGTCTCGCCGCCGCCGCCTCGAGCAGGGTCATCCAATGACCCGCAAGATGCTCGATCGTCGAACGCTCGAACAGGTCGGTCGCATATTCGAAATAGCCTTCGAGCGTGCCTGCCTGCTCATACACGTAGAGCGACAGATCGAACTTCGCCGTCGGCCTGCCGCCGCCGATGCGGCTCAACTCCACGCCCGGCAATTGCAGCGTTTCCTGCGGCACGTTCTGCAGCGCGAACAGAACCTGGAAGATCGGCGGGCGCGATAGATCCCGCACCGGCCGCATTTCGGCAACCAGCTTCTCAAACGGCAGGTCCTGGTGTGCATACCCTCCCAGCGCCGTCTGCTTCACGCGACCGAGCAATTCCCTGAAGCTCGGATCTCCCGACAGGTCCGTCCGCAACGCCAGCGCGTTGACAAAGAACCCGATCAGCCCCTCGATCTCGCGATACGTCCGCCCCGCGATCGGCGAGCCCACCACAATGTCGCGCTGCCCGCTCCAGCGCGACAGCACCACCTTGAACGCCGCCAACAGCACCATGAACAAGGTCGCACCTTCAGAGCGCGCCAGCGAATCCAGCGAGGCCGTCAGTTCGGCCGGCAGTTCGACCGTAAATCCCTCGCCGCGATAGCTCTGCACCGCAGGACGCCCCCGGTCGGTCGGAAGCTCCAATGCCGCAGGCGCACCATTCAAATGCTCCTTCCAATATCCGACCTGTCGCGCCAACACTTCGCCCCGCAGCCACTCCCGCTGCCAAAGCGCATAATCCGCATATTGAACCGGAAGCTCCGGCAACGGCGAACCTCGCCCCTGACTGAACGCCGCATACAGCGCGCCCACCTCCCGGATCAAAACCCCGATCGACCAGCCGTCCGACACAAGGTGGTGCATTGCCACCACCGCGATATGCTCATCGTCGGTCAACCGCAGCACATTCGCACGGAACAGCGGACCTCGCTTCAGATCGAACGGTTGCTGCGCCAAATCGTGGATCCGTTCCCGCGCCGCCGCGGCGCGCTCGCCCTCCGGCAGCCTGCTCAGGTCCTCAATCGCCAGTCCGAACGATCCTGCCGGATCGATCACCTGAACCGGGTTATTTTCCATGCTCCCAAACCGCGTCCGCAAGCCTTCGTGACGCTCGACCACCGTCGCAAATGAACGCTGCAGCGCCGCCACGTCCAGCGCGCCGCGAAGCCTTACCGCCGCAGCCAGATTGTAGGCAGACCCCAGCCCCCCGATCTGCTCCAGCAGCCACAGCCGCTCCTGCGCGTAGGACAGCGGCAGCACCTCGGGACGTTGCACCGCCGCCAGCGCCGGCACCGCAAGTCCAGCTCCTTCGCGCTGCGCCGCTTCAATCCGCCCCGCCAGTTCACCCACCGTCGGCGCCTCGAACACCGCTCGCAGCGGAAGCTCGATCCGGAATGCATCGCGGATGCGCGCCATCGCGCGAGTCGCCAGCAGCGAATGTCCACCCAACTCGAAGAAGTTGTCATGCACGCCGACCCGATCGAGCTTGAGCACCTCCGCCCAAATCGCGGCCAAGACCTCCTCCACCGGCGTCCGCGGCGCAACGTAGTCGGCTTGCGCAACCCGTTGGCGTGGCGCCATCGCGCCCAGATCGCGTTCGAGGTCGGCCGCCGAGCAGTATTCCAGAGCGATCAATTCGTAGAAACGACGCCGCACCGCCCGAAACTCCAGCTCATCCGCGAGAGCGGGCAGTGGATGTGCGGGCTCATCGACGTCCGAGACGATCGCAGGCTGCGGATCGCGGCGCTGCCGTTCCTGCCGGTACCGCTGCGAATGTTGGCGGTCCGGGTCCGTCGCCTGGGCGCCGTCGAATGCCCAAAGCCGGCTCAGAAAACCGTCCATCTCTCCATCATCCTGCGGAACCTTGAGCGTCAGCACATCCGGGCAGGCCTCCGCCATTCCGGCGCATTCGACCGGGTCGTCGTCGAGAAACAGGAAACTATCGAGCGCCAGATCGAGTTCGGCTGCCAGTTCGGCAATCGGTCTCGACTTCGTCGCCCAACCGATCCGATGCGCAAGGATATCTTGCCAGGACAGCAGCATGTCCTTGTTCGATCGGAAAACCTCGATCACATCCGCTTCGTTGTTACGGCTGCAGAGGCAGATCAGAACGCCGCTATGGGCCTGCCGGACGAGGAATTCCTGCAGCAGCCGGCACCCCGGCGTGACCGCTACCCCCAGTGCCCCGTCCTCTCCGCAAACTCCTCGCCACAACGTATTGTCGCAGTCGGCGACGATCACCTTGTAGGGATGCCGCCGGGCTTGGAACATGGCACGTAATACGCTCGTCGCCGCAGCAACCAAAAACTGCGGCGTGTAGGGAATGTCGGCAATTTTGCCAAGGTATTGGTCGTGCACCTCTGTCACGCGGAGCGCATTCATTGTGTTTGCAAGCGGCAGCATGAATACCCGCGGCAAATCGCTGACCGCCTCGATCAGGCGCCGCTCGATCAGCTGCAGACGAACAACATTCCGCGCCGTGGTCGCTGTCGGGACCGAGGCGGGGCACAGACCGATCAGATGATGTCCCTTGCCGCGGCCGGACGCGACACGCAATTGCTCGACGAAGTCATCGACATTGCGCTCGATGTCGCCAAAGTTGATATTTGCCTTTGCATCATCAGCGCCTTCCGCTACGGCCGGTCGTCGACCCCAATCCTCGAGGCGCAACAGAATCACGTGAAAATGGTTCGTCTCATATCCAGCTGCCTGATCGGACAACAGCGTTTGCAATACTTGATTGTATCCGGTGGTTCTAATGCGTGCCGTAAGCCCCACTCGCTCGCACCAGAAGCGCAGCGGGTCCACCAAGACATCCCCCGTAAACGTACTGGATATCGTCACTTCGATTCCCGGCGCGGGAACGAGGCGGGCAAGTTGCGAACAGCTCCGGCTGGTATCTGCAACAATATGCTCGAGCAGCAATCGATACTGGCTTGCCAGCCGCTCAATCGTCGCGCGATCAAACAGGTCGGTGGCGTATTCAAAATGCGCGTGCAGACCTCCACCCGTCTCGATCAGGTACAGCGACAGATCAAACTTCGACGTCAGGCCGCCGCCGCCGATCCGGCTCAGCTGCAGCCCCGGCAGCTGCAGCGTCTCCTGCGGTACGTTCTGCAAGGCAAATAGCACCTGAAACACCGGCTGCCGGCTGAGGTCGCGCGCCGGCCGCAGCTCCGCCACCAGCTTGTCGAATGGCAAGTCCTGGTGCGCATAGGCCCCCAGTGCGATCTCCTTCACCCGGCCCAGCAAGTCACGGAAGCTTCCGGTCCCGGATACGTCGGTACGCAGCGCCAGCATGTTGACGAAGAATCCGATCAACCCCTCGGTGGCCCGATTGGTTCGCCCCGCGATCGGCGTTCCCACCACAATGTCCTCTTGTCCGCTCCATCCCGAGAGCGCCAGGTTGAACGCCGCAAGCAGCACCATAAACAAGGTCGCGCCTTCTGCGCGCGCAAGCTCGTTCAGCGACGCCGTCAACTCCGCCGGCAGTTCGATCGTAAATTCCCCGCCGCGATAACTCTGCACCGCAGGCCGCGGCCGGTCGGTCGGCAGCTCCAGCGCCGCTGGCGCTCCCGACAACCGTTGCTTCCAATACGCGACCTGCTGTTCCAGCACCTCGCCCTGCAGCCAGCCACGCTGCCATAGCGCATAATCCGCGTACTGAATCGGAAGCGCGGGCAGCGGAGATGTCCGGCCCGCCGCAAACGCCTCATACAGCGCAGCCACCTCCCGGATCAAAACCCCGATCGACCAGCCATCCGATACAATGTGGTGCATCGTGACGATCGCGATATGCTCGTTCGCCGAAAATCCCAGCAGGTGCGCGCGGAACAGCGGACCTCGCTCAAGGTCGAACGGCCGTTGCGCCAATACATGCATTCGCGCCCGAACCGCCGCCGCGCGCTCACCTTCAGGCCGCGCGCTCAGGTCCTCCACCTGCAATGCAAATCCGCCTGCCGGGTCGATCACCTGAACCGGGCTGCCGTTCACAAATGCAAACCGCGTCCGCAATCCCTCATGCCGCTCCACGACTGACGCGAACGATCGTTCCAAAGCCGCGACATCGAGCGTTCCCCGAAGCCGGACCGATGCCGGGATGTTGTACGCCGAGCCCACGCCCCCGATCTGCTCCAGGAGCCACAACCGCTCCTGCGCGTAAGACAGCGGCAACGCGTCGGGACGCGGTTGCGCCGAAAGCGCCGGTGCTGCCAGCGTAAGTCCATCCCGCTGCGCTGCTCGCACCCGAACCGCGAGTTCGGCAACGCTCGGCGCCTCGAACAGCGCCCTGACCGGCAGTTCGATCTGAAACGCGTCTCGCATCCGGGCGATGGCTCGCATGGCGAGCAGCGAATGGCCGCCCGACTCGAAGAAGTTGTCGTTCGCACCGACGCGATCGAGCTTGAGAACTTCGGCCCAGATGCCAGCGAGCACTTCTTCCGTCGGCGTCCGAGGCGCCACATACTCGCCCCGAACGATCGCATCGTCCTTCGGGGCCGGCAACGCCTTGCGGTCGATCTTGCCGTTCGGCATCAAGGGTAGCGCATCCCGCATCACAAACGTCGAAGGCACCATGTAGTCGGGAAGACTCCGCTTCAGATGCTGCCGCAGACCCGTCGCATCTATGGCCGCCTCGTCTACCAGAACCACATAAGCCGCCAGCCTCTTGTCGCCGGGGGCGTCCTCGCGCGCGACCACGACCGCCTGGCCGACCGCGCTATGCTCGCGCAATCGCTTCTCGATCTCCCCAAGCTCGATCCGGAAGCCGCGCAGCTTCAGCTGATGATCGGTCCGCCCGAGATACTCCAGCTCGCCATTCGCGCGCCACCGCGCCAGATCGCCGGTTCGGTACAGCCGCTCACCTTCCCGATATGGCGACGGCAGGAACCGCTCCGCCGTCAGACCGGGGCGACCGAAGTAGCCCCGCGCCAGTCCGTTTCCGCCAATGTAAAGCTCGCCCGAGACTCCGATCGGAACGGGATCATGGTCTTGGTCGAGGACATAGATCTGCACGTTCGGGATCGGGCGGCCGATCGAAACACCGTGATGGACCGCTTCCGGATCGGGCACCGACCAGGACGCATCCCAGAATTCCGACGTTCCGTAGACATTGAACAGCTGAGCGTCAGGCAGCCGGTCGTAAAACAGCCTGACCAGCTCCGGGCTGAGCGCCTCACCGCTGCAAGCCCAATAGCGAAGGTTCGGAATGCAACGTCGCAACTCGCTCTCGGACCCCAGCAGGGCCTGCAACAGAGAGGGCACCAGAACGATGCGGCTCGCTCTCGATGTCCCGAGCAGCTCGATGAGACGATGAAGGTCCCTGGACGAATCCTCTCCGGCTATCGCGGCGCACTGGCCGCGTATCAGCGGCATGAAAACTTCCCACAGCATATCGATGAAGTTCGGCGTCGTTTTCTGGACGTAAATCTGCTCGCCCGAAGGATCAGTCGCATCCCAGTGAAGCCGGTTGACGATGAGACCATGAGTTCCCATCACGCCTTTCGGCTTGCCGGTGGAGCCGGACGTATAGATCACATAGGCAAGGTTCTGCGGCGCGGTCTTGTTGCCGGGGGCCGTGGTTGGACCGCGCCCGATGATACGCCAGTCGCGATCGATCTGAACCACAGCGGCGCCAATCGTCGGCAGCCTGTCAACCAGCTTGGTCTGCGTGACCAGGACTGGCGCTCTCGTATCGGCCATCATGTAGGCCAGCCGCTCCGCCGGATAGCTCGGGTCGAGCGGCAGATACGCCGCTCCCGCCTTCAGGATGCCGAGCAATGACACCACCATCTCGAGCGAGCGTTCGACACATAGCCCGACGATCATCTCTGGACCGACGCCAAGGCCGCGCAGGTGATGTGCCAACTGGTTGGAGCGCCGCTCGAGCTCGCAATAGCTGAGCTCGCCGCCTTGGTGGAGCAGCGCGATCGCGTCCGGCGTCTTTGCCGCCTGCTCGCCGAACAGCTGGTGCAGGCACTTGTCGTTCGGATAATCCGCCGTCGTATCATTCCACTCTACAAGGAGGCGATGACGTTCACTCTCCGTCAGCCGCGGCAACTCGCCGATCGGCGTATCCGGAAGGGCGACAGCCCGCTCGAGCAGCACACGGAAATGCCCCGCCAGCCGCTCGATCGTTGAAGCCTCGAACAGGTCGGTCGCATATTCGAAGAAGCCTTCAAGGCCGTCTCCGCGCTCATGCAAATAAAGTGACAGATCGAGCTTCGCTGTCGGACTGCCGCCTCCGATGCGGCTCAGCTCCAGCTTTGGCAGCTGCAGCCTCTCCTGCGGCAGGTTCTGCAGCGCGAACAGAACCTGGAAAATCGGTTGCCGGCCGAGGTCGCGCGCCGGCTGCAGCTCGGCCACCAGCTTCTCGAACGGCAGATCCTGGTGCGCATAGGCTCCAAGCGCTGTCTCTTTCACCTGTTGCAGCAGCTCTCTGAAGCTTTGGTTCCCGCTCAGCTGCGTCCGCAGCGCCAGCGTGTTGACAAACAGCCCGATCAACCCGTCAAGCTCGCCATGCGTCCGCCCCGCGATCGGCGTACCCACCACAATGTCGCGCTGTCCGCTCCAGCGCGACAGCAGCACTTTAAATGCCGTAAGCAACACCATGAATGGCGTCGCGCCCTCGCTGTGCGCCAGCGCGTTGAGCCCGGCGGCCAGTTGCGCCGGCAACACAAAGCCATGATGACCGCCGCGATAGCTCTGCACCGCAGGACGCGGGCGGTCCGCCGGCAGATCCAGCGCCGCAGGTGCTCCCGACAGCCGCTCCTTCCAGTAGGCAATCTGCTTCCTGAGCACCTCGCCGCGCAACCAGCCGCGCTGCCACAGCGCGTAGTCCGCATACTGAACCGCCAGTTCCGGCAGCGGCGACACGCGGCCTGCCGCAAACGCCGCATACAACGCGCCCACCTCCTGGATCAAAACCCCGATCGACCAGCCATCCGATATGATGTGGTGCATCGACACCACCACGATGTGCTCATCTGCGGACAGCCGCAGCAGATGGGCCCGCAACAGCGGTCCGCGCTCGAGGTCAAATGGCGCACCGGCCAGCGTTCCAAGGCGCTGCTGCGCCGCCGCGGCACGCTCGCCCTCCGGCAGCCTGCTCAGGTCCTCCACTTCCAGCCCGAACTGACCCGGCGGATCGATCACCTGAACCGGTATGCCCTCCACAACTGCAAACCGCGTCCGCAGTCCCTCGTGACGCTCCACGACCGCCGCCAACGACCGCTGCAACGCCGCGATATCGAGCTCACCTTGAAGCCGGACCGCAGCCGGCAGATTGTAGGCGGAGCCGAGACCTCCAATCTGTTCCAGCAGCCATAAGCGCTCCTGCGCATGCGAGAGTGGCAGGGGATCCGGCCGGGG
>C688J35102_120990024_pt1 | contig 19473 bp, 23 predicted proteins | sample HopSoiMetagenom2_FD_35102 | JGI IMG/M metagenome (IMG submission 35102)
AAAAAAAAACCCACGCGCTACGACTAGAGAGTACGCAGGCACGCTGCGGGCCCGCTTCAAAACTGCTGGGGCCTACCGATATACGTTATGCCGAACGAGACGCCAAAGAAGCGGTCGAGTGTACTACTACTGCTCCCGCCGCCGCCCTCACCCTTATATCCCAACTTGGAAGCTGCGTACAGCGCCGCCATATCTTCCGTCTTGTCTTCTGTCTCTGCGATTGCTAGCAAGTCCCTAAGTACCATGGGTCTGGAGATCGCTGTTCCGTGTCCGCACCCCATATACCCCCAGACACACAAGCTAGTCGCTGGTCTCTACAGACTGATATCAGCTATTTGCGCCAGAGATTCAATTGATACTGAAGGCGAAGGTGGTGTTGACACACGGATTCTCTTGATAGCCTACCCTAAGGACGAGGGATCTAGCAAATTGCTACAGGGCCCGGTTATTGACTTGCCGGCTCTCGCCCTTTCCCAGCGGGTATGGCAGCATGTATTCTCAGTTTACAGCGAGGAAGGGGAGCTCCTACTGAAGGAATTTCTCCGTTCGGTAGAGGGCATTAGTCACGGTGCGAGTCAGCCACACTGGGATGTAAAGAGAGTGCATGCAGGCGTCAGCGCTACCTCCCTCGCCGCTGAAGTAGTTCAACCACTCGAATGCAGACAGAAGAGGCACTATTCTGTTGCAGTTGGCGGCACCTTTGACCACCTTCATGCAGGCCACAAGCTCCTTCTGACTATGGCTACACTTTTACTCGAGCCACCCGGCCGGTCGGACCAGGGAAGGCGCGTAATCGTTGGTATCACCCAGGACGAGCTCTTGAAGAACAAGAAGTATGCCAGTTTCCTAGAGAGCTGGGAGGCCCGCCAACAGAATGTATCCGAGTTTCTACTTGCTCTCCTGGACTACTCCTCACCAGCAGCCGCTCCACCAGCCGTATGTCGAGTATCTAGACCTGGTCTAAACAGGACGGAAGTCCATTTGAAGCTCAACTCTGCACTTGTAATTGAATTCGTGCCGATTTCCGATCCCTTCGGTCCTACAATTACAGATGAGTCAATCTCTGCACTTGTTGTATCAGCGGAGACTCGAGGAGGAGGTCAGGCAGTGAACGATAGGCGCGAAGAGCTGGGTTGGCCACCATTGGAAGTGTTTGAAGTCGACGTATTGGAAGCAGATGAGTCTGGAGATCATGGATGGGTTAAAGGGAAGTTTAAAAGTAAAATCAGCAGTACGGAGTTGAGACGCCGCCAAAGCGAGAAGGCCCAGTTGTATGACAATGCTTCAAAGTAAATATCATGCGATTTTGGTATTCTGTTAGGGTCCAAGGACTAGTAAAATGGGTATAACCAGTACGTCAACAGTATAAAAGGCCGATTACCCAGAACTATGAAAGACGAAACACGTAGTATCAAAACCTATGCACAGTCTCTAGACAGACATTTTCATTGCAATCCCCTTATACGGGTTGTACCCTTTTACCTCAAAGTCCTCAATCCGCCACCCATCAATACTGCCGCCCACATCTCGCTTGATCTCGAGTACGGGAAAATCTCTTGGCTTCCTCTCCAACTGGGTCTTCAGGGCCTCAACATGGTCAAGATAGACATGCGCATCCCCCATTGTATGTGTAAAGGTACCTGGTGTGAGCTTGCAGATATGCGCCAGCATGTGTGTCAGTAGGGCGTACGATGCAATGTTGAACGGGACTCCAAGACCCATATCACAGGAACGTTGGTAAAGCTGGCAGTGGAGAAAGCCCCTAGTCTTTCCCCCCTCGTTGCTATTGCTACCGGTGGTACTGTCTTTTCGCAGGAATGAAACATAGAACTGTGCGAACATATGACAAGGTGGGAGTGCCATCAGCTTCAGGTCCGCAGGGTTCCATGCACTCAAGATAATCCGGCGGTCATAGGGATGGTTTCTCAGCTTATCGATGACCTCCGCCAGCTGGTCCACCCCCTGGCCATGGTAATCGGTTTTCGCGTCTCGGTACCCCGCGCCAAAGTGGCGCCACTGGAACCCATACACGGGTCCTAGGTCACCGACTTCATGGTGCTGGAGCCCAACACTATCTAGGTACTCACGACTACCATTGCCATCCCAAATCTTGATGCCTTGTGCAGATAAGGGCAAAGACGAAGTACTGCCAGAAATAAACCAGAGTAACTCGGCGATAACGGCGCGGAGAAAGACACGTTTGGTGGTTAAAAGAGGAAGTACCAGGATAGGAGGGTCTCCAGGGCTTGTCGAAGGAACCGAGAGAGAGAAACGGAGGGGCTGTGGTGCGAAGATCGAATATGTGCCAGTGCCAGTTCTGCAAGTTCAAGAGCTTAGAACACTGAATGCTGCGGTTCTTCGAAGAGAATTGCTCGGTGCCAATTACCTATCTGGACGGTGTTCACCCTCAGCAATAATACGGTTGATAAGATTCAAGTATTGGTATTCTTCATGGTTTGGAGAGAGGGTCGCAGAAGCCATTGTTCTTGGATGTTGGTTTGGCGCTACGCGATGGGATTTGGAGACGCGTCTTCGGTTCGCAACGCGCAAGTAGCACAGAACCCCTAGTGAACCATGGGTGAAAGGAATTTCATTTGTGTAAATTATTAAGGCCTTCCCGCCTCAACAACAGTAACCTACTCTGCGATTTCTCCTTTAGTTTTTAGTTTACGCTGCCTAGCTCAACCTATGCGGCACTAAACTTGGTGGGTAAACTACCCCACTAGTTATCGTTGGCACAAGCGAAATTTTCTACTCTACCATCAAAGTTCATGCTGTTTTCCTCACAAACTCATTGCTTCTACAACCTTCGACATCAAGGACGTGACGCATTTATCGCTTTCAATGGCTATCGTGGTAATCGGTGCTCAGTGGGGTGATGAAGGAAAAGGCAAGCTTGTTGACATCCTATGTGATACCATTGATGTTTGTGCGCGCTGCCAGGGCGGTAACAATGCTGGACATACAATTGTCGCTGATGGGACGGAGTATGATTTTCACATATTGCCATCAGGACTTGTTAACCCAAAGTGTCTAAATATTATTGGCTCTGGGGTTGTCGTTCATGTCCCAAGCTTCTTTAAGGAGTTGGAGGAACTGGAGAAAAAAGGATTAGTCACAGATGGGCGTATTTTCATTTCAGACCGCGCTCACATCGTCTTTGACCTTCACCAGATGGTGGATGGGCTAGAGGAGGTCCAATTAGGAGCGCAAAATATTGGGACCACAAGGAAAGGGATTGGCCCCTGCTATAGTACGAAGGCATCAAGGAGCGGCGTACGGATGGCTGAGGTTTTTAGTGAGGAGTTATTTGAGAAGAAATTGAGAAAGCTGGCTCGGAGCTATGAGAGACAGTTTGAGGGTCTTCTAAAGTACGATGTTGAATTGGAGATTGAGCAGTTCAAGGTAGGATGGTTCCTCGGCTGCTTCTGGAGCTCACCAAGGCTACTATAGCTGACTTCACCCTCAGACCTATCGTGCAAAGCTCGCTCCCTTCGTCATTGATATCATCCCTCTTATGACATCCATTTATGCATCTAACAAGAAAATCCTTGTGGAAGGCGCCAATGCCATAATGCTTGATCTTGACTACGGCACTTACCCCTACGTCACCTCATCAAATACAGGGATTGGCGGAGTTTTCACTGGGTTAGGCTTAAGCCCATTCAAAGTTGAAGCCATCGTTGGGGTTGTTAAGGCATATACTACGAGAGTAGGTGGTGGTCCAATGCCATCTGAGCAATTGAACGTATGTGGTTACAGTGAGCTGCTGCTTTGAATCAGTGATAATTTAAACCTTTAGGGGATTGGTGAAAAGCTCCAGCAGGTCGGCCGTGAGATCGGTGTTACGACTGGGCGGAAGAGGCGATGCGGGTGGCTAGACTTGGTGGTTGTGAAATACTCAGCGGCTGTGAATCACTATACTAGGTAGGACCAAATTCTATAGAAATCTCCCGGCCAGAATCGCAGTAATGCTAACCTATGTACGTTGCACCCACCTAAGCTTGAACCTAACGAAACTTGATGTGCTCGACAGCTTTCCTGAGCTCCAAGTCGCCACGGAATATTCAGTCGACGGGAAACCCCTAGAGTCGTTCCCAGCAGACCTATCGATCTTAGGGCGGGTCAGCGTCAGCTACAAAATATTGCCAGGCTGGCAGACCTCGACCACCAGCGCCAAATCCTACTGTGACCTCCCCAAGAATGCACAAATGTATATTGAATTTATCGAGAGGTTCGTTGGCATCAAGGTCAAATACATTGGAATAGGGCCAGGACGCCAAAATATGATCATGCAGTAGTAAGAGTGAAGCTTGAGAGATGGCCAGCTTGGTATACAGTCACTGGTTTTTCGCGTACGGAATAGATTCCTAGATATAGAGAACATCTAACTAGACAGTCTAACTAGTTAAACTGACTCTCTATAGAAGGTCATGTAACTATCTTCTCTACACACTCGATTCCATACTTCTTTAACTCCTTAATCAAAGGATCATTGATCTTGGTGCTCATGGGGGCAATGATGCCTTTCTCAGAGATCGTCCCATCAAGTACAAGCTTGGCAGCGACACCGCATGGAATGCCCACCAACCGCGCCATTGCAGAATATCCCCGGGGATCTCCATATTCAACTAGTGTAGAGATTCTTGTTTCCTAGTACAGTTAGCAGTTGAGATTTTGGATAACCAAGCCACAGACCCCACCTTTGTTCGGTCCTTATGTTCGATTTCAAATTTATGTTGTAGCATGACCATATCCCTTTCCCCCGGGCCATACTGCATCTTTTCTTCGAGGCGGGCACAAAGGGTATCCAATGGGTTCCCACGAGGCACTATCAAGTCATCAGAGAATAGACCAATCCACCGAAGTCCCCCGATAATACGGCCTTTCTCAGCATTGTCGACGAACGATGTCTTGGAACATATCGCCCAAACAAGGTCCCTAGCAACCTTAGCACTTTCGCCATCTGTGGTTTAATAAAAACTTACGATTCGCTTGCTGAGTTTGCTTTTAAAATCCGTTTAGTTGTTGCTTTCCAGCTCAATGGACTGTTGGAAGGATTCAAGAAATCATGCTCATCTCCACTCAAAAAGCCAATATCTACCAGGACACGGATAAACTCTGGGAAGCCCTGATATCTTAGTGTGCCTCGGATGATGGTCTGTGCTTCTGGGATGTTATAGCGTTCCTTGTACTCTGTTGAGTCTCGATTGGGATAAGCAACGAACGCAAATCCAGGATAAATATGGTATGGCTTGGCTGACTCCATGAGCTGTGTTCCAGCGATCTCCTCCAACTTCCCGTCCTTGTAATACCTCGCGGAGTTACCTAGGGCAAGTAAGACACCCCTCGAAGACCAGGAAAACTTGTATCCTAAAGGATTGTCTGAAACTTCGGGTGCAGGGAGCCCCCCACAGTAAGACAGGAAACTATTGATCTTCCCTCCAGCTTTGTGCACTTCATCAATCACTTTCACAGCGTAAAGGTGATCAATACCAGGATCTAACCCAATCTCATTCATCACAGTGATCCCGGCCTTCTTTACCTCCTGCTCAAGCTCTAGCATGGCAGCTGATATATAGCTCGTCGTAACAACGTTTTTCTGATTTCTGGCAGCAGATTTGATTACTACTGCATGGAAGGTGTACGGTATCAGGCTGATAACGAGGTCAACCTTTGCAACTTCTGTATCAAGATCGCCAGGATTTGTGGCATCAAGTGAAATTGGAGTTGCTTTCTTGACACCCTCGCAAAGCTTCTTTGCGCTCTCCAGAGTACGGCAGGCTACATGGGCAATTTCATCAGCAAACACAAGGCTCCTAGCCGTGAGAACACTCTAGTACTCCAGTTCAACCTCGCACTGCAAAACCGATGACATACCGACAGTGACTTCAATTCCAGCATCAGCCAGGACATCAAGGGCGGGCCTGACAACAAAGCCAGCTCCCAGGAGAAGCACCCGACTACATGAAGTGGCTGAGTTAGACATCATGTTTCTGAGGTTCTTGGTCATTCGTCACTAGGTTGACGATGCGAGCCGATCGGTGGGGGGGTTTCTAGCCGGGAAGCGGCCACCGCCTTCCTAACCAAAATCGGTAGGAAATTCGGTCGTAGGTGGTTCCTTAACTAGCCTTTAGCGACCATCCAACGAATCCAGGTATGTGAGTGCCTAGATATCACAATTCCCACCACACGGCATTGGAATTGGCGTCGCATGTATGCGACACGGGAATAGGAGTTGAGACCGTCACAGGTCTCATGGCTCAGATTACGGACCTCCGAGGCCTCGTAGGCAATGCTGGCATTGCGAGGAGAACGTCTATAACTAAGTAAGAGGCAGTGCCTCGTAGTTAGAACAATAGCTAAGTCAATTAAATAGTTCGCTGGCGATATACCTAGAACTCTTATTTGTGACTACGTCCCTCCCGCTCGACTGACCCAATCGAATCGCTGCGCCAACAAAAAGTGTGGGCAATCCCCGAAGTCTCACACTGAAAAGATGCTTTTGTGGTTGCGCGGCACGCTTAAGACTGACTGCCTCGCCTCACGAACCCCCGCTTCCTCGGCCTTCTACACTTTTAACGTTTTAGCGATGCTGTTGTGACTCAGAGAGTCTGGGCCGCGATCTGGTGTGCATGAGTGCCCAAAAACGTAGGTGCATGGTCGCTAGAGTCTAGTTGAGAAGCTATCCACAGCCAAATTTCCAACCGATTTCAGTAGTAGCTAGCCGCACAAATTAGTTCCTTTCCTAGCAATGCCCCCGTTCTAGCCAGTCAAGTAGCTTTAGTAATCTGCTCGACCTTATCTATCGAAATATGCATACTGGAGATCTACACATAAAAGTTTTAAACCACGTTGACAGTCTTGCATCCTCCTAGTTGCGCTCCTAGAAAGATAAGCATCGCGTTCTAGTTATTTTAATGGTGTATTGCATAGTGCTAGGTTACTGTAGATTTAGACAGTCTCTCGTTAGGTAGCTATGATTGCGCCCACCTCCGCTTATGTGCCGACGGAGTCTGCGCACCACGCAGGTGCTATTAACCTCCAGTTCTGAGTGGATAAACACCTTGTCTCCTCTCAGTTTCCAGTTTTCAGTGTGGAATTGCCAAAACCCCTGTGGCAATGCTGAAAGCCTTACAGTCCGTAGCAAGGTGTTGAACTCGTGTAAAGATTAAATCTACGAGGAAAGGAGGCTTAAATACATGGGGGCAAAGGTATCTTGGTGGGGATGCTAGCTGAATATGAGTCATCCCCATAACTCACGTCTCACACAAGGATATGTAGCCTACCTTAAGGGTACACCAAGAAACTAGCCTTTTATATATCCACCAAAAGCACGCTGTCCACACTCCCAAACCCTGCTGCTATGCCCCCTTCCTCAGTGTCCCTCCCCTTCGTCCTAAGCAGATACCCTGCCTCAAAATTTTCCAGCACTCTTCCTTTCTCACACTGTACCCGAGATCCGCCCATCACACTGACTGGATTCTGCCACAAACAAACACCAAATACTCCCAGCTCACCAATTACGCTTCCAGACTGTATTTTGCCATTGCAGAGGATGGAGTTGTTGAGAGTGGGCGGCTCAATAAGCTCCATTAATATGTAGCCCTTCCATTTCTCTCTCGGGACTTTATCTCTAAGGAATGGAGGAATGGCAGCGCGGTATACATTATTGCCACCACCTTCTCGCTGTGGTTTCAGGACATACCCTTTTGCAGTATCGGGATTAAGCGCTAGCTTCTGCGCTTCTAGACCGGCTTCAGAGTCGTCAAGAGGATAGATGTTCGTGAATGTGTTCTGGACTTTTTGTATAATGGCGGGGTTCTGCAGAAAGCGGGCTAGGTGCGGCGAGCTAGGGGTAGCAAGAACTTGCTGGACCTTCTTTGCGCCAGCAAGGTGCGTAAGCACAGATGGACACTTAATGGCAGCAGATTTCTCAAGGTGCAGGCGGGCAGGCCATGCATCTAGGTGGATATACTCAACAGGGTCATAGCCAGCACGTAGATAGACGACCGATATCTCAATCATGGTGGAGGGAGAGTGCGGAGGGTGGTAAAGTAATGCACAAGTCTGAGCATCAAGGGTCGTGTCGGCAAGGATTCTGGAGAACGGTAAACGAAACACCCTTATACTGTGCTTGGACTCAAGTTCGTATTCGAGGTGGCGTTGGTCGAACACGTTGCGCTCAGGCTCTTGAACTAGAAACAGGATGGCGATGTGTAAGGGGGGTCTTGATTTGGGTGCACCATATGCGATTTTCGCGGCAGCAAGGCCGGCAGCAAGAGAGGAGATACCGAGATTTTTGGGAAAGAAGAGTGGGTCTAATACTGATGATGGGGGGTACGCGAGGTTGTGGTAGAGGTGGCTAATATAATTAGCGGAAGCCTTACATGTAGAGCAAGGTTGGCATACTTGTGCAATGCACAAACTTGGGTAGCGAGACCACCGAAAGAAGACGCAATAGTGTTGAACTCTACCTGCTTGATCTGGGGCTTTGCGTTTGGGGTTTTAGGGTCGATGTGTATCATATAGTCAGAACGGAACAGGCCCAGTGACAGCTCCTTGAGTTTGGTAAGCCTAGGCAAAGCACTTCAAAGCCAGGGTAAAGCCCATTACCTGAGAATAACCCACGTCCTTAACTGCAAGATGTATGGCCCATAATTTTGCAATGAATTCATCAACCTCCGCAAGTCTAGGACAGGATACAGGGTGGATTATCAGAACTTGTTTTCTCCAAAGCTAAATTATCCGAGTTGGGGCTGGAGGGGCGAAGAATAGCAGAGGTTGAAGCTCTATGTGCATCTAGGAACAAAGGTCAATGGATTCTTGACTGGGAGCCATACTCTTCAACAATTCCTCTCAACCACTCTTCATCCCTCGAGATCGCTGAGTAGAGCTCATTGTAAGCCGGTTGAATTGAAATTGCCTCTTCAAAACAGTGTCTTGGGAATGGACTGGGGAATAGCGTGACCGGTGCTACAGCGGCCAACGTGCCCATGACATCATCTACAAGCGCAGGAGACGGCCGCATAGTTAGGCCGTGCGTTATGGACCAGTCTTTTAGGTGAGAAACAAGGTATTCCCGCTGCTCTAGAGTCAGCTGCGGTGGGTAGTCAGGGCTGATAGAGGCTGACATGGTTGGGTTATAGTGATGGTAAACTGAAACCCATGGAGTAGGCCGGTGACCTGTTGGTGTCGGGTAAATACTGGCGTCCAAATGCTATATGCCGGGTAACGCACTGGACTGAGAAAATAAACGTTATACCCAACAACTACTTGATTATACAAACGGTCGAGGGAAGCGATTGTACATACTCCTACACTAGGCTACCTAGCTAACGGTAGATAGCGGGGCTAGATACTCCTTCCCCCACGCGCCTGTTTTTGAGATGGCAACCCTCCCTGCTGGAAAGCCGTCCGAGCTAAATCATGATAGTGGTACTAGTGATTATGGTCCAGAGTTTACGCTCGATGAGGAAGAATTGCTGAATGGACTGCTCTCGAATATCGCCACGGAGCCTCGGCTAGCCGAGGCATGCGCTGAGGATGATAAAATTATTAATCCTATCCAGGAATGTCATGTGCTTGGGAGGAAACTACAGTCTATCTCGCGTAACCCCAAGCTCAAGGGGGAGGTCCGGAAAGGCACGTATTTGTCCCCCCTTATCATGAAGCCCTCTAACAATCGAGCCCACAGTTCAATATGACGAAAGCCTCATAAAAGAGCATTCCTCGGCTACTAACTCGAGTATGTACTTTGGGGCCAGCAAGACACAATCACCTCTTCAGCGTTTCCGAGCACTTCCAAAGAAATCTCTTTCAGTCACCGATCTGGTTTCGCCCGCGTGGTGCGAACTACAGTACTTCCATTCGCTTGTAAAGCACGGGCGTATCAAGAGAACTCCTGCGATGAAGAAAGGGTCCGCTGTTCACCAAATCTTGGAGGAACAGGTGTATAAGACTGTTCCAATTGATGCTGCTACAACAGAGGATGCATGGGGTTTGCGATTATGGAATGTCATTCAGGGATTAAGGACTCTGAGAGAAACGGGTATGACTCGAGAGCTTGAGGTCTGGGGAATAGTCGATGGTTTACTAGTTTGTGGCGTTATTGATGAAATATCTCTCATCTGCCCAGATAAGGAGCTGGAAACGGAAAGCCTATCGAGCGACTGTACCAAATTCGTCAGGCCATCCAGTATCCATTTAGAAAGTACAAAGGCTCGGGTTCCACCGAGGAAGGTTTACCTAACGGATGTCAAGACGAGGGTGGGCAGGAATCTGCCCAGTGGTGCTTCATTCCGCCCGACACTGTTCCAACTCATGCTGTATCACCGATTTTTCTCCAACCTCTTATCCAATAATCTTGACGCCGATATACTGTTTAAACACTACCAGGTCGATGTGTCGGCAGGCCTCAGTGACTCATTTATGAGCCAGATAGCCGCACTTGATGGATACAATAGAAACATAGCCAGGAACAGCATGGAAGGGACTGAATCAGATAAGAATCGAGGCCTGCTGGAGCTTCTACTTGGGAGTAATTCAGTCCAAGGCCTATGGAAATTGATGGTGCGAGAATTTCGGCTCACTGTTCCGGCTGGCATGCAAGGAGTAGGAAGGGTGCTGAAGGTTGAATACAGATCTCAGACAGACGGCTCTATCTTGGGTCAGAAAACGTTCTTGCATCAAGATGAACTTTTAGACCGATACTTGACAGATGAGATGATGTGGTGGAGGGGGGAGAGAGAGGGAAGGGGCGTTGCTATTGAGGAAGCTTACAAGTGCCAAAGTTGTGAGTTTGCGGGCAATTGTACATGGAGGATCGCGAAAAGGGCACAGTTTAGTAGAAAGAAGCAGATGTGATCATAACCCCCCTTCCCTATGTATCTCACTTCTGATTACAGGATAGTAGTTTATCCGGTGAACTCGTGTATCTATTCACTTACGAAGCTAGTAGTATTCTAGGTGGACCAGTAAAAGCTTAATGACAACGAAATGAAATTGCTTAGTTTGTAGAGCAGGTGCTAAACCCCTAGATTGTGAGGCGGTAATTCTGGGAACAGCCACTGAGTGTTGAAATTGATATGCAAGCCAATAGGTTCCCGTGGTGGCGAATAGAAGCAAGCCAATTTGTACTAGCTCCTATTCGGTCATCTTGGCGCTCTGGCGCCCAACAAGAATTTTCTTTCCACTTATCACTTGCAACGTGGTACAAACAATGTACATAGGAAAGCGTCTATTCCACATATAATCTTTAACACTGAGCATCCATATGTGCCACAACCAAGTAAAAGCAGGACGACCCTAGTCACTGCCTCGCCTTCTCCTGTCCCAACTTTCTCTCCCATCTCCTCCTCAACCTCCAAGACCGGGATAGATTCCATAGCGCAAGTACACCTGCCAGCAGTGGAAGCAGCAAAAGTAACCATGCCCACCACTGAGGGTTTCTCTCCTTCAACTTCCTCATAACTCCTTCAAGCTCCTTTTCCAGATGCTCCACAGTGCCGTCGTTCCACACCACCACACCGGCGCCTCTGCCTCTTGCATCGGTTCGCATCACTTTCTCCCTCATATCCCCTTGGCTCTGGACACGATGCTGCGCATCTTCCATGGATAGCTGTGGGTCCCTTGTTCTCAGTCTACTCATCTGAACTGCAGGGTCACTGACGGCAACGACTATAACAGTGCCGCATATCATATCCAAGCCTAATTCGAATAACAAAGGGATATCTAACACCACCGCCCAGTATCCATGGAAGAAATAGTAGAGGATTTCTTTGTACATCTCCTTGCGAATGGCAGGGTGCACAATTCCATTCAGAATCGCTCTGTCCCGCCTCCGCTCTGGGTCATCTCCAAATACCCTCCTCCCAAGTGCTTGTCTATTGAGCGGTTGACCTCTACTACCCGAATCACTCCCAATTGGTCTCTGCCCAGTTGGGGGGAGGAGGAGGTCTGGAATCGTTGATGAGAAATGTGTAACGATTTTCTTATACCCAGGCGTTCCTGGTTCAACGACACGGCGCGCGAGGATGTCGGCATCGATAATGGGAAGTCCATATGGAGGACTACGAAGAATTGAAGATACGGTGGATTTGCCCGTAGCTATTGAGCCAGTTAACCCAAGCAGCAACATGTTGGGTGTCAATGACTTTGTTGACTTTGTCAGGTTTTGTCACGAGCCCTTGAATACCGGGTAATCCATACGCCGGGTAACCAATATATTAGTAACATACCATGATGGAATTAGAACTCTCCCGGCCCTTATTGGCTAGGGGCCTAATCACAGGCCCTCTCTTGCCCCCCCCCTTTCCTTTCCCTAGCAGTTGCACCGCCCCAACTGCAAACCCACATAATGGGTATACTTCGCAGTGGAATGTTTAATTGGATTTTAGCGTGGTAATGCATAAGCGACCTAAGAGACCATGCGAAATGAAGTGAATATTAGACGGCCGGGTAATTGCTGTAAGAACTAGTCTAAATACCAGACAATCACACAGTGGCAATAAGTCAATATTAAATTTGGGCAGGATTAAAGGCCCAGATTATACAAAATTATCTATCTAAACCATCGCCTCTAAAGAGCCGATTGCGCCTTGCACCTCTATTATTATCCCTAGTGAGCCCAGAAGAGAGAAAATACACTTAGGGAAATGCACAATGCCCCTAGTAATATTCACACCGGGAACTCAGACTACTATTGTCAGCAAGCTTTCCCAAGGTGCCAAGAGGGAGCAGGAACCCACATCTCAAATCCCAGCCAATCTTCGGTCCTAAATTAGGTAGCTCATCTGCCACGCTCCGGACATCCTTGTCACCTCTTCCACTTACGCATATCACAATATCCTGTCCCTTCTCCATCGTCTTCGCTAGTTCTACTGCGCCATAGATTGCATGAGAAGTCTCCAGCGCAGGGATGATGCCTTCACACTCTGATAGCAACCTAAAGCCTTGAAGTGCTTCAGCGTCTGTGGCAGCAATAAATTTTGCACGTTCGGTGTCTTTCCAAGCAGATAGCTCAGGTCCAACACCTGGGTAATCTAGTCCTGCTGAAATCTGGTAAAGTGAGTTAGAGAGTGTGTACACTTGTTTAGGGTAGTGCAAGAGGCAGCTTACAGAATGTGTGTCAGAGATTTGGCCATGTTGGTCTTGAAGTATATAGGTACGGACACCGTGAAGAACCCCTTTAGAACCGCTTGTCAGAGTGGCCGAATGGCGATCCGTATTAAGGCCTATATAGCAAGGTCAGTAAATACGCCGCCGCGAGAACTTTGAGACTTCACCATCACCACCAGCTTCTACCCCTAGCAACTTAACGCTAGGGTCCTTTGAGAATGGATAGAACATTCCGGCGGCATTGCTCCCTCCACCAACACAAGCCACAACGGCGTCTGGTAGTTTCCCTCTCAGTTTCTGCATTTGTTCCCTAGTCTCGTTGCCAATGACAGACTGGAAAGTTCGGACAATAGTTGGAAATGGATGAGGGCCAATAGCTGAACCGATGATGTAGTGATTAGTATCGAGATGCACAACCCAAGCACGCAAAGCCTAGAGCTGTTAGTCGATTGATACAGAATACCCGCTAGAAGAGCAGTAAAAGAGCCCACCTCATTAACAGCATCTCTTAAGGTTCTAGAGCCAGCCTCCACTGCAACGACCGTAGCACCTAGGAGCTTGATGCGAAAAACATTGAGAGCTTGTCTTCGGACGTCTTCCTATTGGGGTGTTAATCACTTAACTGCAGTCCCACAAAGCCAACAGTGGACATGACGCACAGCTCCCATGTATATCACACACTTCATTCCAAACTTGGCACACACTGTAGCTGTTGCAACACCATGCTGTCCCGCTCCCGTTTCGGCAATGATTTCCGTCTTCCCGAGTCTCTTCGCCAACAAGATTTGTCCCAGAGCATTATTGATTTTATGGCTTCCGGTATGATTTAGATCTTCTCTCTTGAGCCAAATGTTGGCACCTCCTGCATACTCGGTCAGTCGCTCGGCCATATGAAGCTGACCAGGCCTCCCCATATAGGGATAATATGATCGATACTCCTCCCAGAATTTAGGGTCGGCTACCGCGTCATTAAAGCCATTTTCCAGTTCTGCTAAGCAGTCCATGAGCGATTCTGGAACATACTGGCCGCCAAATTCGCCGAAACGTGACGGAGTTATCTGACCGAGTCAGCGCGTACCCAGGCTAATATCGGCCACTTGACACTCACACTAGGACCTGCTTCCCCGCCCGTGTTTAAAGCTTTAAGCTGGCCTGACCCTGTGTCTCCCCTAACAGATTCACTTACTGGGACACTGTTGATCGGCTCTTTCTCCTCATCGGTTGCTTTAGACGCCTTGGTTGTCTCATTTAGAGGTCCCTTCCTCCCCGTAAGTTGGGAGCAGTAATCCTGTACTGATTTTGCCCCATGTCCTGCGGGTGATTCGGCTAGTATATGGACAATCTGGCTTCCAACTACAGCGCCTTCTGCAATCTTACCAACGCCGAGAAAGTGTTCCCGCGTACTGATGCCAAACCCAACCACCGTAGGAATGTTACCTGACTCCTTATGCACCCGCTCAAGGAGTTCTGGGAGAGCACTGTTGAGCACTCCTGTGGCACCAGTGACGCCCATGCGAGAGACGACGTAGATAAAACTGTCAGCAATTTTACAGAGGAACTTCAGGCGGGCTAGGGAGGTAGCAGGAGCTATGAGCGGGACATAAGATAAACTGACACAAGCCTCAGTTAGCAGGCATCCGCTGGATATTTCTCAGAGGATAACTCACCCTCCTTGTGCACAAAAATTCCGAAACTTAATAGCTTCCTCAGGAGGTAGATCTACAACAATGAAGCCATTGACTCCTGCTCTGCGCGCATCTATGACAATTTTCTCTTCACCGTAGATTAAGAGAGGGTTGTAGTATCCCATGAAAAGTATCGGAATGTGAAGTCCTTTCCCCCTCGCCTTTCTCACGGCCCCAAGCGTCGATGTCACAGTCACTCCATTTTTCAAAGCGATCTATCGCCCAGTTAGTAAGCCGAAAATTGCAGGTACTTATAACATCAGTTGGACTAGGCACTGACAGTATTTGCTTTTTGAATTGTTGGTCCATCTGCAATAGGGTCTGTGAATGGAAGGCCAAGTTCGATGAGATCTGTATGGGATAATTAAATCACCGTTGCCCTAAGAGATGAGTATGGAATCGCAATCGCACCGGCGCCTCCAGCTTGCATGCCGAGCAGGATATCCACCGTATCGGCAGTCGTTGGATACCCAGCAGTAACATAAGCGACCAGTGCGGGCTATGAGCTGACTGTTAGCGGAACCCATTTGGTTGAGCAGAGTTTGTACTCGATTTTCTCTCTTGCATTGCTCGAAAGCTTTCTTGATATCCTCCATGGTATAAGTGCAATGGGGAGCAGTGGGGGGGAGATAAATATCTTTGAGTGAAGTGGGTTGTCTTGTCTACGTTTCCCAACACTTGTGGAATGTGTTCAACGGGAAGTTACCCTGCATTTAGGAAAGTAAAAGAAGTCGTCCCCACAGAGTAATCGGAATTGGATGGCACCTCCAGTTATAACTAAAGATGCGCCACGTATTGTACTTAGGTGCTATGCCAAGCTAGAGGCACACAATCTCCACAATGGCTTCCAGAGGGGTATGGCTAACACAGAAAAGGGGGCCCCTAGTCTGAAGAGCCAGCCCTGAGTTTTCTGATGCCGGATTGCAAGATGTGGACGCGTCACTCCAGGCCCTCACGGGCAGACCCTCCTGTGAACGTACAAACCCTTATTGCCCAAGGGCAATAAGGGTGTGGGTGAACCAGTCTAGGTATGTAGTGGTTGAAGATTACTCCGAATTTCTCATTTGCAAGGCTTGGCGGACTTTTTTGCACGCTGATATTTTGTTTCCCAAAGTATCTGTTTGTAGGCAAATAAACGTAGCATTGTGAGGACGACTCTTAGAATATGTATCTATATACGGCTTACAGCCGCTGCAAAACCCCTTCACGGCCGATATTAGTCATTCGATACCGGGACATGTAGTCATCATAGTTGACTGTCACTAGATTAGCCATCGAATCTAACTGCCATTCAGCAGTGGATAGCGTACTATATCCTCCACAGATTCTCCTTTTACCTGTAAAGGCTGACCGACCATGCAGCACTCGCCAGTTATCAAAGACTGGGAATTTGTTAGCACTTAGCCGAGATGGATGAAACACATACTTAGGGGCTTCCCTGGTTGGAGCTGCTCCCAGTACTCTAAATCTGGCCTCCGTAAAATTTCACTCCATTTCCAGGCTGCTTCATACCACTGTTCCAATAACTTATCATCGTCCCAGTCATCCATAGTTGCCCTGTCACTACTATTCCACCGTATCTGATACAACCTACAATCGCTAGCATGATTGAATACCGGGTAGGTAGTGAATGGTTGAATTGATATTCCTTCATTTCCACTGGCGTGACTTCGGATTTTCTTTCGGGCGAGAACATCATAAGAATCTGGCGCCTCTTTCTGCAGAATTCTGGCCGCAGCGAAGCCATCAACCAGAAGTGATTTGCCTCCAGAGCCAGCGTGTGACAAGAGATGAAACATCTGAAGGCCAGCAGGGTCCGAAAAATAAGTAGTATCGGTGTGAGCCTCTAAGGCGAGGGATGTATATGCGGTATCTTTTGAGGCAAGGTCGGCTGTGAAATCGTAGAAGCCACCTAAGGATTTGTTAATGTCGATATAGAGTAGCTTTGGGGCAAGATCTCACCATAGTGGGTAGGGCGTATAAATGCAATACGCTCTAGAAGTTCTTGCGTCTTCCCTGAGGAGACAGGGCAGCCGTGAACGTAACAGAAGCCGAAAGTCCTCTGGTTGCTCTGTTAGTAGGTCTCGGGGGTTGATCATACACTCGTATACAATTTTTAATGTCCACTCTGAGACTCCCTTATCCGACGCCATAACATCTTCATACTGCACTACTGGCGGGTCCTTGCTGATTTCCGCTCCCCACAGTTCCGCGCTTTTACAACACAATTAGTTTGCAAAGATCCCTTCCAATGTTCTACTACTGACCTTGGAGATTCCGAGGGCTTTTGGCTACCACAACTATGTGAATGATATTGCAACCAACTCCATGAGAAGTAGCTCTCATGGCGATCATTTTGCCCTGACTCGTCAGCTTCCGTGGCCCTGTTATGTCAGGGATAATATACATATTATCCTTAGTCCCATGTCATCCTGGGTGACGGACTCGGCCTGGATGTCTTTCGGTATCTGCCAGTAAATCGTAAGGCAAGCGGGTAGAAGGGGGCACTTGGAGGTGTTTTTACGGTTAGGATGTCTAGCAGCCGCTGCCTGGTCTCTCCATGGAGGCATTCTTCGCACTGACAGTGATCTCTGGTCAAGTAAGCGTTCACTATCACCACTTGCGTAGATAGGGCTCTCACCTTAACCAGACGTTGTAACTAGTGCATAAACCTTAGGGTAGGCAGCAGTGACATTTGCCATTAGAAACTCACTATCTATTGGCACATGACTCTCTCCATATAGTAATTTTCCGCTCATCAACCGATATTGGCCATTGAGTCTAAATGGAGCATGGCCATTAAGATTAAGATCAACCTTAGTAGCAGTGGCAGCAACTTACTTTGGGCATTGATGATGTATGTCGCACCTGTACAGGGAGCATCCTCTTGGGTCTCTGTAATGATGAGATGATTCCTCTGTGCCCTGTCCATTTGCGGACAAAGCACCTCCCGATGATCGACATTGTCAGTTGGGTTGCCAAGGTTTAAAAGGACGAAAGGCATACGCGGGTAACTAGCTCATAGCTAACTAACATGACACCCTTACTAAGCAGGTCTGACCGCTTCAACAAAACCTTTTTCGTCGACCGCCTCACTAAGCCTTTCATTCCAACACTACTATCAAAATGCTAATAGGGTTGTTCGGAGGTAACTGTGCCTGCCTACCAACTAATGTTGAGCTACTGGCTGACTCCCGTTAAGGTATCTGTGCAGGCAAGCGGGAAATAGCTGATTATCTGGTGGCATATGAGGGTTTTACCTTGATCGAGATGCCTACCAGTTCACACGACGGGCCAGAGGCACGCGTTAACGAGGACCATATTGCAGAGCAGGGCGTTATCGACTACGTCACTAAGAACTCCCAGAAGCGATTAGTGTCAATCATTAACGTACGTTATGAATATATCTTACAGGCTCTGCTAAGCAGACCCTTCTTCCTCCTTGTGTATGTGGATGCACCACTGCTCACAAGATGGGTAAGATACAAAGAAAGGCATGTTCAGGAGCTCCCTTAACTAAGCAGGTAAGATACTAAATAGTAATGCAGATGCTCTGCGAGAGGTGGTCCAACCCCAAATATGGAAGCTTTTATCTTGCAAAATGATAATCACATATACAACCGCACCCATGGGATGTGTCTCATAAAACACCGGGCTCATCTTGGGATATTAAACTCGTCAAATTCTATATGTAATTTACACTACCAGCTGAAGTCAGTCGACCTGACTGAAGAGAGCCGGCTACGTCCCACCTGGGATCAATACTTCATGGAGTTGGCGTCTCTCGCTTCGCAGCGAAGCAACTGTATGAAGAGGAGAGTAGGATGCGTCTTGATCCGCGAAAAACGAGTCATTAGTACAGGGTATAATGGAACACCACGAGGGTTAAAAAACTGCAATCAAGGTGGATGTGGGTCAATTTATAGCCCTAGGAACCGGATTCGATGCTAACTATCCAGAAAGGTAAACGATGTAACCAAGGACTCAATACAGGTCAGGGACTGGATGCATGTTTATGCATTCATGCTGAAGAGAATGCGCTATTGGAAGCTGGAAGAGAGAGAGTTGGAAAGGGTTCAGTTCTCTACTGTGACACGTATGTACTCACTGTGCCCACTGACCTGGTGTTTCTAGTCCAGTTTAACAATCATAGATGCCCTTGCTTAACTTGTAGCATCAAGATCACCCAAGTTGGGATATCGGAGGTTGTTTACAGCAAGGGCTATAGTATGGATGATGAAGTAAGGGAACGTGAATCTTCCAAGACACTAGTTTTCTGACCCTTTTTGTAGACTGCTGCAGTATTCAGAGCAGGTGGTGTTCATCTAAGGCAATTTTCGCCTGTAAGCATCACACGACCCTACCTATTGAGTTAACTAAGTTGAGGCAACTAGCCACAAACAGGCCTATTTCTTATGCCAGAAAGCATGGATGATTCTTCCGCAGGCTAGGTTTATATTAGCGTGCTGGCCTGAATATATCCCATTGTGACTCCCAGCATTGGACCCCACACCGCAATAAAAGTCAAGTTGGTAACTTTTATGGGAAGAAAAGACGCAGGTACCACACTGGGTGCGGCACATTTCACTGATGAGGTTTGGCCGTTTCTCTTTCATACTACTGTTTTAAAAGCCTATGGCTCAAGCACGATTGATTACAACCTGAAAAC
>C688J35102_120990023_pt1 | contig 19452 bp, 23 predicted proteins | sample HopSoiMetagenom2_FD_35102 | JGI IMG/M metagenome (IMG submission 35102)
CCGCTGAGGCTGCGCCTGCGGCGCTGGTGGGAGGGCTGGCGGCGGCGGCAGGAGCGGTGGGGCGGGTGACCCCTAGCCAGCACGGCCTCCCGTACCCGGACCCTCGCCCCGGCGACGAGACCGAGCCCCCGACCGATCCCGGCAAGCCGACCGAGGGTGGTGCGGGCTGGAAGTTCACGGTCGGCTTCATCCTGGCGCTGCTGCTTGTCGCTGGCGCCATCACCTACGCCGCGACTCACGCAGCGCCGCGCCCGACCCCGGACCAGTTCTGCGCCGGCCACGGTGGCGTCCGCTACCTCGACGCGGGCGGGTGGGCGACCCCGGCGATGGCGACCTGCAAGGACGGCCACGCCGGCAAGGTGTACCCATGAAAGACGTCGGCCTCGTCGTCAGCGTCCTGCTGTTCCTGTGGGCCGGCTGGCAGTCGGAGAAAGCAGCCATGCGGCGCCGCCGCCGTTTGCGCGAGAGTTGGCGGCGCAATCCGTAGCACCCCGACCAGGAAGGAACCCCATGCAAGAGATCGAGGACGGCAACTCGCCAGGCGACCGCCTGTCGATGTCGCTCAAGTGGCTGGAGGAGCACCCCGACGCCGACCTGCGGACCCGCGCCTGCTTCGCCGTGGTGGTCGCGGCCGGCGGCGAGCAGCGCGAGATCAACTTCGGCCAGGTCGCCGAGGTGCTGGGCGCCAGCGTCGAGGAGACCTTCGACGCGCTGATGTCGCTCATGGACGAGCCGGCATGAGCCGCACCCGCGCCGTGTTCACCTTCGCCGTCGAGGGCTGGCGCCAGCTGAGCCCGACCGCCAAGGTGGCGGCGGTCCTGTTCGAGGCGGCCTTCCTGGTCAAGGTCGGGCTGCTCGTCTACCTGGTGGCGTCGTGACCAGCAAGCACCGCCCCATCGTGCTGGAGAGCGAAGGCCCGCCGCAGCTGACCATCGACGGCGGCGAGGTGCCGTCGGCGCAGGCCCGCAACGCATCGACCGCGGGGCCGGGGCTCAGCACCGCGCAGCAGGGCATCCTGGAGGTGATCCGCCGCCAGGGCTACATCCGGCCCGTCGAAGCGGGGGTGATCGTCCACCAGCTGCGCAACGACAGCTGCAGCCGCAAGCTGCGCGAACCGAGCGCGACCGGCGACCGCTACAAGGGCGGCGGCCTGTCCTGCTGCGCCTTCGCCTCGACCGACGGCAGCTCGGCGCTCAAGCGGCTCGCCAAGCGCGGCCTGGTGAAGCGCCTGCAGGGCGGCAAAGCGGTGGCGCCGTGATCGCCCTCGACCTGTACTGCGGGGTCGGCGGGATCACCCGCGGCCTGCAGCGGGCGGGCTTCACCGTGGTCGGCGTCGATGTCAACCACCAGCCCCGCTACTGCGGCGACGTGTTCGTCCGCATGGACGCCCTGGTGGCCCTCGACGAGCTGCTGAGCGGCGCCGAGGTGGGCGGCTACCGGCTGGCCGACTTCACCAGCGCCCACGCTTCGGCGCCCTGCAAGCGCTTCACCGTCGCCAACGCCGTCCACACCAACCTGCGCCCCACCCTGTTCGATCCGCACCCCGACCTGCTGTCGCCGACCCGCGAGCTGTTGAAGGCGACCGGGCTGCCCTACGTGATCGAGAACGTGCCGGGGGCGCCGCTCGTCGACCCGGTGACCCTGTGCGGCTCGATGTTCGGGCTGCGGGTCCGGCGCCACCGGCTGTTCGAGACCAACTGGAAGCTGCAGGTGCCCGACTGCCGTCACGACCTGCAGGAGGAAGTGGTCGGCGTCTACGGCAACGGCGGCGCCTGGACCCGGACCCAACCTGGCGGCGGCGGCCGCAAGGTGGTCGGCGCCGAGGCCGCGGCCGCACTCGGCATCGACTGGACCGACCACCAGCCTGAGCTCGCGCAGGCCATCCCGCCCGCCTACGCCGAGTACATCGGCAAGCAGCTGGTCGACCACCTGGCGGCGGCGGCCTGACCATGCCGACGCCCGAGCAAGTCGAGCGCTCGCGCAAGCGCAACCGCGAACGCTTCGGCGAGGCCTCCATGCGGCAGTACGTCGACTCGGCGAGACAGGCGCCCAGCCCGGAGGACAAAGAGCGGCGGCGGCGCGAAGCGGACGCTGGTCCGCGCTTCGGGCCCAAGTACGACAACGACGGCCGCCAGGTCGCCATCGTCGACCGCTGGGGCGGCCCCAGCCCACCGGCCGCATGAAGCGCACCTGCTACGACTGCGGCGAGCCCGCCGAGTTCTACACCTGCGACCCCGAAACGAAGAAGCCGCAGCGCTACCGGACCACGGCCGGCGACATGGTGCCCGAGGCCTGGTGCGCCCGCCACTTCCCCCGCGCCTGGTCCCCGGCGAAGGTGGCTCGGATCGCGGACACCCGCAGGGGCCCCTGGTAGGCTGCCCGCGCTCCCGGGGGCGGTCACGCAGGTTCGCCTGTCTCCCCGCCTTCGGGGGTTGCAACCCCCAACAGAGAGGAGCCACGATGGCCCAGCCCGTCGTAGTAGGAAAGGTGCCGAGCGGCAGCATGACGCTGTTGCCTCCCGCCCCCGACGTTTGCCAGGAGTGCGCGGTCGACCACCAGCCCGGTGAGCCGCACAACCCGGACAGCCTGTTCTGGCAGACCAAACGCCACATGGAAGGCAAGCCGCCGCCCAGCTGGGAGCTGGCCCTGGCGCATTGCGACCCCGAGGTGAGGGACCGCTGGATTCTGGCCCTTGGCGAACGCGGCGTCTACGTCGACCGCGTGGAGGTGGCGCGCCTGCGGGTCGACGAGTTCGACCCCGAAGCGTCGGCCTGCAGCTGCAGCGACGGCGACGACGGCCACGCGCCCAGCTGCCCGCTCGCGGAGGTCGGCCGATGAACGGGGCGCAGGTAGACGAACGACTGGACCTGCTGAACGACCTGCGGCGGGCGGGCTACGAGGCCCACGACGTGAAGCTGACCGAGAGCGGCCACGACTTCATCGTCTGCCTCGACGCCATGCGGCGGCTCAGGGCCGAACTGGCGCTGGACGGGCTGCCGCCCACCAGCGCGCCGGTACCCGGCCGCGTCCTTCACGCGCCCGAACTGGAACGGGCGGTCGCCCTGGCGCCGGAAGACCTTCCGGTCTGCCCGACCGCCCTGGTGGGCCTCAAGAACAAGGCGGTCGACCGCGCCCTCAAGTCGATGGTCGACCCGGCCGAGACCGAGCGGGTCCGGCGCGACCTGCTGCGCTCGGGAACGCCGCCGACCGAGGAGCAGGTCCAGCAGACGCAGGCGGTCGGGGTGATGTCGGGGGTGCTGTCCTTCGGGATCAGCGTCGGCATCGGCATCGCCGCGGTGCAGGCGGGAGGTGCAGAGTGAACGCCGACCCGCACATGTGGAAAACGCCGCAGGCCCCGCGGGGTATGCCGCCCTCGGCCTGGCCGGCGCGGCGTCGTCGCCTCTACGTCGAGGCCCTGCAGGTGGGCGACCCGACGGCGCCCAAGCCGGTCCACGCCCCCGGCGAGTGTGAGGAGTGCGACATCATGCGCGAACTCACCAGCCTGGCCGAGGACCGTGGCGCCGCCCCGGTGGCAGCCGAGCCGGTCGCGGCGGCCGACGCGCAGCTGCAGCCGGACGGCTACACCATCCCCGCCATCGGGAAGCCGTGGGTGGCGGGCCCCGGCTTGCTCGAACGCATCGGCAACATCAAGGCCTACCCCGGCGCCCTGGCGCTGCTGCTGGGCCTCACCTTCGGGGCCCTCCTGTGTTCGCTGATCGGGCTCGGCTTCACCATCCTGGTGACGGCGCTGCTCGCGCTGTTGGCGGTGCGCGCGGCCTACTGAATCGCCGTTCTACGTGAAACGATGCTGACGCGGCCCGCCCTGCCTGGCGGGCCGCGATGCGTTTGGGTCCGGCTCGGGCCCTACGGTTCCCCTCGACGAATGCAGCACACGAAGAAGGGGAACCCTCATGCTCTTGCTTGGACTTGGAATCGCAGTCGCCGTTGTCGGTCTGGTCGCCCTCGGGGAGGAGTGGCGGCGCGCGGGTAGTCAGAACGCCCGCGTCAACCGAGCAGGGCTGCAGTTCGAGCTGGTGATCGCCTGCGCTCTTGCGATAGGTGGAGGGGTGGCGATGGCGTATGCCGGTGTCGCTGCATGAAATCCTCTCGGCCTACCCGGCGCTCAGCGACCCTCGCGCCCTCGACCTGATCCGCGCCCATGATCGTCACCGCGCACCAGCCGGGGTACCTACCCGGCGTCAGCGTCGTCGCAAAGCTCGCCCACGCCGACGCGGTGGTGTGGCTTGACGACGCCCCGTTCACCACGCCGGGGTTCGTCAACCGCAACCGCCTGAGCGACGGCACCTGGCTGACCGTTCCAATCGAGCGCGAGAACCACCGGACCCGGATCAAGGACGTGACCATTGGCGCCGGCAGCTGGGCCGGCGACCATGTGTGGCAGCTGCGCGAGCGCTTCCTGGCGGCCGAACACTTCGACCCTTACTTCGCCGAGATTCTGGCGGGGCCGCTGGCCGAGGCCGGCCGGCCGCTGATCGACCTGAACCTGGAGCTGGTCGAGTGGATGATCGGCACCCTCGGCTTGCCCACCCGCGAGTTCCGACAGAGCGACTACCCTGCCCGCGGTGGCTCGTTCACTTCCAAGCTGGTGCGCCTGGTGAAGGCGGTCGGCGGCACCGCCTACCTGAGCGGTCCCACGACGGCGCTGGACCCGGCGCAGTTCGAGGCGGCTGGTATCGAGCTGCTGACCTTCCGCTTCGCCGGGGCGAACCCCTCGATCATCGAGCCGCTGTTCACCGAAGGGCAGCTGCCGAGCAAGCCGCTGCAGGAGGTCAACGTTGCGTAGCGCGCTGCTGGAGCGGCTGAGCGGCAAGGCCTTCGCCCGCGCCTCCGACGCCGAACGGGGCTGGGGCGCGACCGGCGCCTACGGCCAGCGCTACGCGCCGGAATCGCGCAAAGAGTTCGTCGAGGCCTTCCGCGACCGGGTGTGGGCGAACCGCTGCGTCAGGCTGATCGCCACCAGCTCGACGCAGGTGGGGATGCGGGTGCGCCGCGGGAAGGTCTGGACCGACGAACACCCCCTGCTCGACCTGCTGCGCCGCCCGTCGCGCCGCGACCCGGCGCTGATGTTCTTCGAGTGGGCGATTCAGTGGGGCGAGATAACCGGCGACTGGTTCTGGGAGATCGTGCCCGGAATGGACGGCAAGCAGATCGCGGAGCTCTACCCGCTGCGCAGCCACCTGGTCGAAGTGAAACCGGGGGAGGGCGGGCCCAAGGGCTACGTCTACGACCCCAACATGAACGCCGTCAACGTGATCCAGTACGACGCCGCCGACCCCGACGAACCGCGGGTGTCGGGCGAGGGTGGCAACTCGGTGGTGCTCGCCGGCCGCTGGCCCAACCCCTTCGACGACCTGTACGGGATGGCGCCGATGCGGGCGGCCAAGGACGCCATCGTCAGCAGCTACTACATGGTCCGCTACGACCACAAGTTCTTCCGCAACTCGGCGCGCCCCGACCTGATCGTCGGCTTCAAAGGCAAGCTCGACGAGGAGCAGCGCAAGCTGAACCGGGAGGCATGGGACGACTTCAAAGGCGTCGACAACGCCTTCCGCGCCGCGATCTTCGGCGGCGAGCCCGACGTGACCCTGGTCGGCCAGAACCAGCGCGACATCGAGTACTCGGAGGGGCGCCGGGTCGCCCGCGAGGAGGAATGCGCCGCCTTCGGGGTGCCGCCCGTCCTGGTGGGCGACATGACGCGCGCCACCTACTCCAACTTCGAGAACGCCGAGCCGATCTTCTGGAAGATCACGATGGTCCCGAAGCTCGCCTACTTCGCCGCCTGGACGAACGCGGCGCTGCTGCCCTTCTTCCCCGACATCGAGGAGTTCGGGTTCGACGTGTCGCAGGTGCCGGCGCTGGCGCGGGCCGAAGGCTGGCGGGCTGAGCGCGCCGGCCAGGAAGTCAACGACGGCATCGCCACCCCCAACGAAGCGCGCGAACAGGTCGGCAAGGAGCGGCATGAGGAAGAAGGCGCCGACGTGCTCTGGCGGCCCACCAAATCGCGGCCGATCCACGACCTGTACCAGGCCGAGCCCGAACCGCAGCTGCACGAACAGCCACCGGCCGGCGAAGGCAAGGCCCGCCCGTTCGCCCTGGAGGGCAAGGAGGTCGTCACCGACTGGCTGCGCCAGGCGCTTGAGGCCAAGCTGCGCTTCGCCCTGCGCGCCAAGACCGAAATCACCTCCCACTTCGCCGCCCAGGAGCGCGACATCCTGGAGATCGTCGAAGGCGAAGAAGACAAGGCCAGCGAGGTCGAGCGGGCCTTGCTCGAGTATGGGTGGGACGAAAACGACGCCCGCTTCCACGAAGTCGTCGAGGCCATGCAGCTGGCGCTCACCGAAGCCAGCTTCGAGATCACCGCGCAGGCCCTCGGGGAGCACACCCCGAGCGAGGGCCTGATCGACGAAACGGTGAAGCAGGTCGCCAACCGCCCCGACGGGATCGGGTCGGTCACCGGCCGGGTCAAGGACGAGGTGCTGGGCCAGGTGCGCGAAGGCCTGCAGCACGGTCTCACCTACCGGCAGATCGCCGAGGGCGGCACCTACACCTCGGGCATCGCCGGCGAGGGCGACGTGACCATCAAGGGCATCAAGGGTGTCTACGAGGAGTACAAGACCTGGCAGGGCGAGCGGATCGCCCGCACCGAGGCTGCCTACACCTTCAACGTCAGCAGCGCGAAGCTCATGCGGGACGCTGCCATTACGCACGTCGACATTGCCGACGGCGACGAAGACGAGGACTGCGCGCTCGCCAACGGCTCGCGGTGGACCCTCGCTGAATACGAAGCCAACCCGCTGGGGCACCCCAACTGCACCAGGATCGGGCTGCCTGTTCTCGAAGCGTCCTAGTTCCACGTCAAGCTGCCGAAGGAGAGACCGATGAGTGAGACCGCCGCACCAGCTGCGCCCCGCGACGCCGCCACCAGGGAGAAGCCCCGCGAGGCCAAGTCGGTCTTCCCGCTGAGCGGGCTCAAGCTGGAGGAGCCCGCCGCCGACGGCAAGCGCCGGATCGAAGGCTACGCCGCCGTCTTCGGCAACCGCGACTCCTACGGCGACATCATCATGCCGGGGGCCTTCGAGCGGTCGCTGCGCGAGCGGCCCGACGTGAAGGTGCTCTACCAGCACAACCCCCGCGAACCGATCGGCAAGCAGGAGGTTGCCACCGAAGACGACTTCGGTCTGGCGGTGATCGGGGCCCTGACGAACACCGACCTGGTGACCAAGACGGTGGTGCCGCTGTTGCTCGACGGCGTAATCACCGGGCTGTCTATCGGTTACAACGTCATGGAGGAGGACTACGACGGCGACCTTGAAGCCTGGCTCCTCAAGGACATCGAGCTGTTCGAGTGGAGCCCCGTCACCTTCCCGGCCAACGAGCTGGCGACCATCAGCACGGTCAAGGAGCTGGGCACCCGCAACGCCGAGAACGTCGCCCGCTTCGAGCGCCACGCCAAGACCCTGATCCACCTCCTCGAAGGTCACTTCGCCAAGTCCGACCGACGAGACTCCCTAGACTCCGATTCGCTTGCTCGTCTCGCTGCCCTCCTGGATGTCGCAATCCCCGGCAGCGCCGCGGCGAAGGCGGTTCACGCCAAGCTGATTGAGGCGGCCGAACACCGGGGGGGCCTGGCAGCACTCCAGGCCCTTGAAGACAAAACCAAGGAGGACTAGTTCGATGTTCACCCCGCTCGCCGCCGCGGCTGTAGCCCTGGCGGTTTTCGCGCTGCTTGCCGTGTGGCTTGCGCTTGAACCGGGCCGCGCCAAGCGCCTGGTCACCGCGCCGGCCACCGTCGCCAAGGCAGCCGCACACCAGCCCGTCCACTTCCCACTCGCTCTGTGGGCCTACCTCGGCGCCAGCGGCCAGGGCCGCGAGGGGATCAGCAAGCGCAGCTTGCGCACCCCGTCGAAACGCGCCTGGCGACTGCGCGGCGTCTTCAACGCCCTCCGCAAGGTGGGCTTCTCCGCTGCATGGGCCGCGCTCACCAAGGAGCGCTACGCCCGGATGTTCGCGTTCCCGATCAGCGGTGCCGACGGGTCCACCGACGGCGACGTTGCCGTGCTCGACGACCTGACCGACGGCGAGAAAAAGGAACTCAAGGAGGTCGGGGAGAAAGCCGAGCAGCTGCGCTCCCAGCTGGTCGACCGCCTCGCTGAGATGAAGGGCAAGAAGGGCGAGGACAAGGAGGAGGTCCAGCGCCGGGAGAAGGAGATCGGCGAGCAGGTCGACACCCTGATCGGCCTGGCGGCCAAGCAGAAGTCCGGCGAGATGAAGGACTTCGAGCGGAACATCGAAGAGAAGCTGGCCGAGTTCGGCGAGCAGATGAAGGCCTTCGGGCGCCGGCCTGCCGGCACCGCCAAGGCCAGCGGCCCCGGCCTCGTCGCCAAGGAGGACCGCTACGACGGCGACAACCTGTTCCTCGACATGAAGCTGGCGGTCAAGGGTGACCGCGACGCTCAGGACCGGGTGGCCGAGTACCGCGAGAAGTTCGAGTCGCCCGACCGCTTGAAGGCATGGGCGGCCGGCGAACTGGAAGAAGTCGACCTGATCCTCCCCGACATCCAGCAGGCGCTGCCGTTCCTGCGGGCCCAGGCGAAGATCGTCAACCTGTTCCGCGAGATTCGCACCACGGCGCCGTCGGTCGAGTTCCCGGTCTGGAAATCGGGCCTGACGGTCGGTCACGTCAAAGACCGCGAAAAAAAGCCGGAAAGCGAACCGACGTTCGACCTGGAGGTGGCGCGCGTCTTCACCATCGCCGGGGTCTCCGACATCCCGAACCCGCTGCTTGAAGACTTCCCCGCCGCCCGCGGCTGGGTGTCCACCGAGCTGGGGTCCGCGACCGGGGCACAGGAGGAGCGCGACGTTATCTCCGGTGACGGGGTTGGCGAACCGCTCGGCCTGTGGGCGAACGAAGAAATCCCGACCCGCGCCCTCGACGCGACCGAAAAAGCCACCCTCGGGCGGCGGCTCATCACCTCGATCTTCCGGGGTGCTCAGCAGGTGCGGATCAACGGGTTCATGGAGCCGACCGACGTTGGCATGAACCCCGCGGTGTGGACCGATATCGCCCTCGCCTTCGAGGACAACATCGGCTTCCTCTACTCGCCCGGTGGCAACTCCGGGGGTACCGGCGCGCCGGCCGAGCAGCCGCCCGCCCGGATCATGGGCCTGCCGGTCACCTGGTCGAGCTACGTGCCGCTCGACGAAGGCGCCGGGGAAGACGAAACCAGCGTGGTCGTCGGCAACTACATGGACGGGATCGTGCTGCGGCGCTCTCCCTTCCGCATCGACGTCGACACCTCGGTCGGGTTCAAAACCAACGAGACCTCCTTCCGCGGGGAGGAGCGCATGGGCTTCATCGTCGTGCGCCCCAAATCGTTCGTGAAGGTCGAGGGCATCAAACCCTCTCCGGTCGAATAGCCAGAAAGGGGCTGATGCTCGATGGCTAAGCAGCCGACCCGCAACAAGGCCACCTCCCCCTCCCGTAACAAGGGCGGGGGGGGTGGTTCAAAAAAAGCCAAAGCGTCCAGCAAGGGCGCCAAGGCCAAAACCAAAACGCGGCGCCAGCGCAAGACCGACGCTCCTAAGAAAGCGGTCACTCCGACCGAGGACGCGCCGCTCGACCGCAAGCGCCCGCCCCACCGCGCTGAGCGGCAGGGCACCCGCCGTATCCACTCCCGCGAGCTGACCGAGGCCGAGGCCAAGGAACGCCAGGAGGCGGACGCCAAACGGCGGGAGGAGGAAATCGCCGCCCACGACGAGCACCGCAAGGGGCTGCAGTCCCGCCAGGACGAGGCTGGGGGCTGGGGCGCTCTGCGGCGTGGCCGCGGGCAGGTGCGGGAGGAGTAGGTGGCGCTCGACGCCGACGCTCTGGTCTCGGCTGCCGAGGCCCGCACCTACCTCCAGGTAGGCGCGCAGGACAAACCGACGACCGCCTTGCTTGAGCAGGTGATCGGCGGTTTGTCCCGGCGCGTCCTGCAGCACACCGGGCAGACCTACATCAACCCGGTGGCCGGCGACGGCAAAGCGGAGCGCCTGTACGAGCTGAACACCAACAGCGTCCGCGAGCTGCTGATCGACAACTGCCGCGAGCTGAGCCTGATCGAGGCAACCGCCACCCCCAACGACGCCGCCAGCTGGGTGGTGGTCGAACCCGACTCCTACATCACCGAGCCGCTGGGCGAGCCCGTCGCTGAACGGGTCCGCTTTCTGGAGCCGGCGCTGCTGCCGGCCATCGGGACCGGCTGGGGCTTGCTGGGGCTCCACGCCAGCCCGCAGTCGATGCCCTCCTCGACGCCCTGGCCCAACCAGGTGCGCGCCGAAATGGAATCGCGCACCTACGTCCGCGTCACCGCCAAGTTCGGCTACGGGCCCAACCTCGAAACGGTGCCGGCGAACGTGAAGCTGGCGGTGCTCATGTGGCTGCAGAACATCCACAAGCGCGACCAGGCCTTCTTCTCCGAATCGGCCAAAGTGACGGCGAAGATCGCCATGCCCGAGGACGTGCGCGAGCTGCTGGAAGGCGAGGCCTCCAAACGGGCCTCGGTGTCGGCGGTATGACGCAGCTGCGCGTCACCACCGGGGGGGGCGCCGAGCGCGCCTTCGAGCGCCTGGCGGTCGACATCCGGCCGGTGATCTACCGCTCAGTCCTGCAGGGCGCGTTCCTGCTGGGCCGCAAGATCGCCGAGGCGGTCGAGGCCTTCAAGGAAACCCCCGGCACGAAACGCCTGTCGCGCTCGTTCCTGGTGCCGGTGCTGAGCGGGGGCGGGTTCGTGCTCGGCTACAACTCGCCGGTCTACGCCGCCATCCATGAGTACGGCGGCAAGATCAAGGCCAAGCGGAAGGAATGGCTGGTCTTCCAGCTGCCGAACGGCGAATGGCGGAAAACCAAAGAGGTCACGATCAGGGAGAAGCGCTACGCCCGCGGCGCGATGGAGGAGTTCGAGCGCGACGGCGCGTTGTCGACGATGCTGGCCGCTAACCTGACCGCCGCCTTCAAGGCCTGACCATGCCGCGCCCCGACGACCTGATACTGGAAACCCTTGCCGCGCTGGCCGCCGCGTGGGAGCCGCTGGTCGACAACGAAGACGTGGAAGCCCTGCAGAAGGTGCTGACCTACGAGCCGATGGCCGCCCCGACGACGCCGCTGCTGACCATGATGTTCGCCGGCTTCGGGCGCGCCGATCTGGAGACCCCCAACGTGCAGGGCCAGGGCGAGCGAATCCGCGACCCGCTCGGCGGGCGCGAGTGGGTACTGAACTTCGACGTTCGCCTATGGGTCGACCTGGTGAGCGATGAGGAGGCCGCGCAGCGGCGCACGAATCAGCTGGTGCCGCGGATCGTCGCGGCGCTGGAGAGCGACAAATCCCTTGGCGGCCTCGCCGTCGACTCCGCTATGCCCTCCGGGACGACGAACATAATGAGCCCGGAGCAGGGTCAGGCGCTCCTGATCCACACCTGCAAATGCTCGGTTGAGATCGAGGAAAGCGTCTAAGGAGGACCAACGGTGAAACAGCGATACGCCAAATTGGAGATCGAGAAAGCGGCGGCTCAGGGCTCCGAGAAAGTCGAAGGCGAAGTCAACGCCTCGAAATTCTTCCTGCCCGCCACCGAAATGGGCCTGGCGCCCAACCCTTCCCTGCTTGACCGCTCGGACGAGATCCGCCAGATCGACGGCCGGGTAGTCGGGGCCAAGAACGACTACGCGCCCACCGGGTCGGTGGTGATCCGCGGCTACGCCAACATCCTCGGCGTCTTGCTCTACCTGCTGTTCGGGGAAGTCACCACCGAAGAAGGCAACGGCACCACGGTCAAAGACCCGGCCGGTACGCCGATCCCCAAAAAAGCCTTCAAACACACCTTCACGAAGAAGTCGGGGAGCCTCCCGCGCAGCGCGCGGGCGACCCTCGCCTACTACGACAAATGGCTGCGGGCCCGCGGGCTCACCGTTCCCAGCCTGGCCTTCGCTATGGCCGACGACGGGGTGAAAATCACCGGGTCGCTGATGGCGAACTACCTGTCCCGGCTCACCGTCGACCCCGCGGACGAAGTGAAAGGCGATGCCCTCTCGGTGCTGCCCTTCCGCCGCCGCAACGTCGAACTCACCACGCCGTCCCTGGCGACCACCGCCCTGCTGAACAGCATCGACTTCTCGATGGAGCAGTCGCTTGAGGCGGTGCGGACGATGGGGTCGATGTCGGGCTGGCCGCAGGCCACCGAACGGGCGAACTCGCCAGAGGGCTTCCTGCGGCTGCAGGGTTCGCTGGCGCGGCGCGACTTCGACGCGGCCGATTGGGACGCGCTGATCGAAGCGTCGGTCTTCGGGCTGAACTTCAAAATGCAGTCCGAGCAGGCGATTCCAGAAGTCGAAGGCGGGGCCTACCCCTTCGGCCTGTGGGTTATCACCAGCGGCGCGCAGTACAGCGGCGGCTCGGTCGAGAACCTGAAACAGCAGGCCCGCCACGAAGGCACCTTCGACTGGCAGGCCGGGACCACCGAAGCCGGGAAATCCGACTTTGAAGCGGTCCTGGTCAACGGGACGAAAAGCTACACCGAATAAGTCAGCACCAGGCCGGGGAGCACCCTGCAGCTGCAGGGCCCCCGGCCGCCCAACGAAGACACACGAACGGAGGAAACGAAGTGGCACAACGAATCAAGCTCCCGAAGCGCGACCCCGGCATCCGGGTCGAACTTGGGCCCGAGGGTCAGCTGGTCGAGTTCGCCCTCAAGCCCATGACGCTGCAGATCGAGGAAGAACTGCACGACATCCGCCGCGAGAACGCGGAGATCGAAGAAAACCCCGACTCCCGCCCGCTCGACTTCGCCGAAGCCGAACTGCGCCAGCTCGACGTTGTGCTGGAGCCGACCAACGCCAACCGCAACCAGGGCGCGGTGACGACGGTGCCGAGCGAGGTGATGCTGGGCGACACCGGCGACCCCGACGCCGACCCGCCGCGCGAACCGCGCCCCGGCTACCTGACCGGCGCGATCACCAGGGGGCAGATTCAGGAAACCCTGGCGCGGATCATGGGGGCCCTGCGCCCTTAGACGGCCGACCACTCTTCGACGACGAGCTATGGGCGCCCTACCTACGCCGGCCGGACCTGGAGCAGGTCGTATGGGAGGTGGACCGCGAGGACGGGGACGAGCCGATCAGGCTCACCCTCGGGGAGGCCATCGTCCTGCTGAACCGGGCCGGCGTCACTCTCGAGGAGGCGGTCCAGGAGCGCCCACCGCTCGAAGTCGAAGCCCTGTTGCTGAACCAGTTGGCCGAGTGGGAGGCCCGTCGGAAGAAGAAAAAGAGTGAGGAAATACCAATCCACGTAAACCGCGTCGGTGAGGCAGCGCCGGGGTGGGTGAACGACCTACCGGAGGAGGAAGGGTAGGTCAGGAGGGACCAGCTGCCAGTGCCCGGTGAGCGGTTTGTAATCAAAGTCGAGATGGTGGGCGTCGGTCAGACCGAGGCCGGCGCCGCCAAAGTCACCGCCGCCAACCGCGAGATGTCGGCGTCGGCCAAAGGCGCCGAGGCGGCGAGCGCCAGGGCCGCCACGTCGACCTCTCAGAAGTGGACCGCGGCCGGCGCCACGGCGGTCGGCACCGGCAAGAAACTCAGCAGGGGGCTGACGCTCCCGATCCTCGCCATTGGTGCCGTCACCGGCAAGATGGCAATCGACTTTGAAAAGTCGATGCGCAACGTCAACTCCATTGCGCAGCTGCCCGAGCCGACCTTCCACAGGCTCGAAAACCAAGTCCTCAACCTGGCCGGCAAAACGGCGCAGGCCCCGATCACCCTCAGCGAGGGCCTGTACGACCTGGTGTCGTCGGGCTTCAAAGCCGGCGATGCGATCACGGTCCTGGAGGCCTCCGCGAAAGGCGCCACCGCGGGGCTGACCACGACCGAAGTGTCAACCAAAGCCGTCGCCGCGGCGCTGAACGCCTACCACCTGCCGGCGAGCAAAGCGAAGTCGATCACCGACGACCTGTTCCAGACCGTCAACCTCGGCGTCGTCACCTTCGACGAACTCGCGTCGACCATCGGCTACGTCCTGCCGGCCGCCGCGACGATGGGGGTGGACCTCAAACAGGTCGGCGCGTCGATCTCCACCCTGACCAAGGAGGGGCAGTCCAGCTCCAACGCGGTGACGAACATCAACGCCGCCCTGACGGCCTTCATCAAGCCGTCGAAAGCGATGGGGTCGCTGCTGGACGAACTCGGCTACAAAACCTCCGAGCAGCTGATCCACCAGCTCGGCTTCCAGGGCGCGCTCGAAAAAGTGACCGGCGCGGTCCACGGCAACAAAGAAGCCATCGGCAAGCTGTTCCCCAACGTGCGCGCGATGCGCGCCGTCTTCGGTCTCACCGGGGACGCCGCCAAGGGCGCGGCCAAAGACCTGCGCGGCTTCCAGTCCGACTCGGGCGCCACCGCCAAGGTGCTGCACGAGCAACAGAAATCGCTCGCCTACCAGTGGAACGAGTTGAAGGCCGAAGCCGGGAAGCTCGGCATCGAAATCGGCAAAAAACTCATTCCCGAGATACGCAGCCTGGCGACCGACGCGATGGGCGCCGTTCACTGGTTCATGGAGCTGCCGCCAGGGGTGCAATCGACGACGATCAAGATCGTCGCCCTCGGCGCCGCGTTGGGCCCCGTCCTGTACGTGGGCGGCAACCTGGTCAAAATGCTGGGCCTTCTCGGGACGGGGATCAAGACCCTGGCGGGGCTGAACATCGTCGGCGAGATCAGCGCCGCCCTGACGATGAGCGGGGAGCGCGGGGCAGCCCTGTCGATGGTGGGCGGCGACGTGGCGACCACGGTGATGGGGGGGCTTGCGAAAGCAATCCCAATTGCGGCTGCCGGCGCGGGGATCATCAACATCCTGAGCTCAGTCATTGGGGGCGACTCCAAGGGGGCGATGGAGAAGACGGGCGGCGCCATCGGCGGGGCGCTGATCGGGGGGATCGCCGGCTCGTTCCTCCCCGGCATCGGCACCGTCATGGGCGCCGCGGTCGGTGGCGGTCTGGGGTCGTTCCTGGGGCCGATGATCGGCGGCCTGTTCGACTCCGAGAAGAAGATCGGGCCCCTGCAGAAGCGGCTGCAGTCCAGCGCCAAGGGTGTGGCCGACGCCATGAAGAACGAGCGCGAAGCAGCCCACAGCCTCGCCGCCTCCAACGACCGCCTGGTGGCCGCCAAGCACCGCCAGCAGCAGGCGAGCCAGCGTGTACGTCAGGCCGAAAAGAACCTGGAGCAGGTGCAGCGCAACCACAAGGCCGGCACCATCCCCGTCCTCCACGCCGAACTCGCCCTGGCCGAAGCGAAGCACAAGAACGCCAAGGCGAGCCAGGCGGTCAAGAACGCCGAACGCCTGCAGGGCTACGAACGCAAACTGCAGATGCCGATCCTGCGGACCTCGGTGCTCGAAACCCGCCACCGGATCAGCGTCCTCAAGGACGAGCGGGAACAGCTGCGCAAGCAGGCCAAACAGATGGTCGACAACGGCTCCACCGAAAAGGAACGGCGGAAGTGGAACCGGGAAATGACCGACAACACCGAATCGCTGAGCAAGGCAGAAAAGCGGCGCAACGAAGTCCTCTCCGACGCCAACCGGCTGATCGGGCCGAAGTTCGCCAAGAGCCTCGAACACGCCAAAACGACGCAGCTGGAACTGTTCAACACCGTCGCCAACCAGGGCAAGACGGTGCCGCAGCACTATCACGAAATGGCCGAAGCGGTCTTCGGCTTCACCAAGGGGTCGGAGAACCACCTGTCGCGGGTGCGCGGTGCCTACGAAAAGACCAAAGGCGTCCTCGGTCCCTTCCAGACCGAACTCACCCGTCAGCTGAACCGCGGCAAAACCGACGTGTGGGGCTTCGCCAACGCCACCCACAAAGCCTTCGGCCAGGTCGAAACCTCCACCAACACGGCGCTGACCAACCTCCACGTCAAGCAGATCAGCTTCGGGGTCACCTCGCCGCAGAAGAAAGCGACGGGCGGCCTGGTCCGCATCCCCGGCGCCGGCAACCAGGACACGGTGCCGCTGAACGTGATGGGCGCCCCGGTGATGGCGGCGCCGGGGGAGGACATCGCCTTCCTGACTCAGCACCAGCGGGCCGACCTCGACTTCGCCGTGCGCCACGTCTTCGGGGACGGCAACCTGGAGCACTTCTTCAACCGGCAGAACCGGGCCCACTACGAGGCCCGCGCCCGCGGCGGGATCGTCGAACCCCGGATGACGGGCCCCAACCCGCTCCGCGAAGGCGGCCAACACGCCATCCACCAGGTCACCGAGGCCGCGCGCCGCTACGTCCGCAGCGTCGGCGGCGACAAAACCCTCAAAGGGATCGAAAACAACGGCAACCGCATGGACGCCCTGCACCAGCCCTACCTGTGGGGCGGGGGGCACGGCTCGACGCCCTCCAGGAACGGGCCCTGGGATTGCTCTGGCGGCACCACGGAGCTGTTCGCCGGGGCGGGCTGGAAAGAACTCACCCCGATGGTCTCCTCGGGCTTCTCCGGCTTCGGCAGCCCCGGCAAGGGCACGGTCTCGATCCTCTCCAACGCCGAACACGTCTACAGCGTGGTCGGCAACCGGGCTATCGGCACCAGCGGCGAGAACCCTGGCGGCGGCTTCGGGTGGATCAACGGCTACACCTACCGCCCCGGCTTCAACATCACCCACGTCGACCTGATGGGCGAAGGCGCCGAAGGCATCCCGACCTCGGCCCGCGCCGGCAAGGGGCAGAAACCGGCCAAGGGGTTCGCTCGCGGGGGGTGGGCCAAGGTCGGCTACACCACCTACGACGTGGACGGCCCCGGCGCTGGCGGCGACCTGATGAAGGGGCACGGCTACGCCGAGCTTGGGACGGCCGGGGCCAACGTGGGCGGCAACTACCTCGGCAAAGCGCTGGGCCGCAGCGGCGAGCTGCCGATGGAGTACCCCCTGGAAGTCAAAGTCAACAAGACCGGCACCCTCTACAAGCGCGACCGCGGTTCCGGGCAGGCCAGCGAACCCTTCTACGCAATCGACATTCACCACCTCGCCTGGCCCGATGTCGGGCTCAGCGGTAACAGCAAGGGGACGGCATGGGTGCGGCCCGCCGAAGGGGCGGCCGGCGCCAAAGCCGAAGACGTGCCCGCCGTCTTCCACGGCGCCCAGACCGGCAGCATCGACTTCCCCTCGATACCGAAGACCCTGCACGGCGTCGAGAAGCTGATCGGCCAGTGGGGCGCCAAGCTCGGTACCTACCGTCACGCCGCCAAGGCGGCCAAGGGCAAACCGAAGCTGCAGCACGCGCTCGAAAAGAACGTCGCCGCCATCGAAGGCTTCCTGACCAAACTGCGCCACGCCCGGTCGCTGCTGCGCCGCAAGGCCGCCGAGAAGAAAGCGGCGCGGCGGCTGCAGAAAAAGCTGGGGAAGATCACCGGCCTGGAGCGCAGGATGGAAGAAGCCGAACGGGCCTACACCATCTCCGAACAGACTGCCGGCCAGATCGTCGACCTGGAGCCGCAGCAGCCCGAACTGAAAGCCGACGCCACCGAAGCCGAACGGGCAGCTGCAGAAAAGCAGTACGTCGACACCTTCTCCGCTTACGTCGAACAGCGGGAGCGGCCGGCGTGGGGCAACGTCCTCGACGTGCTGGCCGGCTGGCGCGAAATCACGCTGGTCGGTGAGTCGACGGCGGGGCGCCTGGAGACCGGCTTTGAAAAGGAAGCCCGCCAGGTCGACAACGAGATCGAGGACATCAACCGCTTCACCACCAAGGTGACCAAGGACAAAGAAGCCTGGAAGCGCAAACACCCCAAAGCGGACTTCCCCGACTGGATCAAGGCCGAGGTCAAAAAGGACCACGAAGGCCGCTCGCGGCTGCCGGTGCTGCGGTTCCGCGACCGCGAAACCAGGAAAACGCTGGGCGAAGCGCGCGATGCCTTCTACCCCGGCCGCAAAGACCCGCTCGAACCGCCAGCTGCGCCCATGCCGGGGTCGGGCTCGATCGAGGACATGCTGATCGGGATTCAGGGAACCCACTGGCCCGACCAGCACTCGCCGATGCGGCCCCTTCCGGGCAAGCGCACCGCGGGCCAGTTCGGCGGGTCCATTTGGGACGTGCAGGGCACCATCGAAGAACTCGGGTTGAAGATCAACCAGGCGGTGTCGGGGCTCGGCGGGGGCAGTGGCGGCAGCAATGACGCCAACCGCGAACGCGAAGAACTGCTCGAAGCCGAAAACGCCCAGCTGAAACGCGACCGCCTGGTGGCGCTGGCGCAGTCGCCGGTCCTCAAGAGCTACCTGGGCGCCTACGAAACTGGCGGTGTCCTGCCGGAGACCGGCTTCTACCTCGGCCACAAAGGCGAGGAAGTTCTTTCCGCCGACGAAGCAGGGCAGGATCGAGGGGTGACGGTCCTGGAGCCACACATCCACCTGAGCGGCGCAGCCGAGACCCTTGAGGGCCACATCGACGCCCGCCTGGAGGTGCGCGACCAGCGCACCGGCCGCACCGTCGGCGTTGCCCGCGCCACCCCCAGCACGGCGGGGCGCAAGGCCCGCTTCACGCAGGGCGGGAGGGGCCGATGAAGCCCGAGCGCGTGACCCTCAACCCGGTCACCGAGGACCCCACCCTCGCGCCCCTCGACATCGTGGGCCTTGACCCTCATTGGGGCATCTACCTGCTGAGCCACGACTACCCGCCGCCCAAACCGGAGGTAGTGCGGTCGGGCAGCTCCGACACCGAAGGCGAAGGGGTGGTGAACACCAAGTGGGCCAACCGGATGATCCCGATCAAGATGCGGCTGTTCGAGCCCGAAGACCCCGCGGCCACCAACCTGGTCCCCAACCCCAGCTTCGAGCTTGGTACGACGGGCTGGGCGAGCTCCTTCACCAGCTGGGCAGCTGGCACCCTCACCCGCGTCGCCTCGCAGGCCTTCTACGGGGCGGGGTTGGGGATCGGTGGCGGCGACTACGTGGCGCGAATGCAGGGCACCAAGGACGCGACTGTCACCGAACGCCTGGCCTACCTGGTGACGGGCTTCGCTGCAGCTAACTATTCCCCCGTGGTCGCCGGCCGCGCCTACTCCCTGTCGGTGCCGATCAACATCATCGACCCGCCCTCCAAAGGGGTGCGGATCTACATCGAATGGATGACGGCGGCGCTGGCCGGGAACGGCATCAGCGCGGTGTCGGCCTTCCAGACCGCAGTCGGCCCTGCCCGCCTGGTGCTTAACGGCCAGGTCGCGCCCGCGGGGTCGGCGTACGCGAAGGTCAACGTCCAGTTCTCCTCCAACGTGAGCGAAGACACGTTCGATGTTCAGGTCGATTCGGTGCAACTGGAGGAAGGCGCGCTGGCGACGGCCTACCTCGACGGCGACACTCCCGGCTGCGACTGGAGCGGGGCCCGCCACGGCTCGGCCTCTAGCCGGCCCGCCCCGGACGGCACCCGCTTCTC
>C688J35102_120990022_pt1 | contig 19434 bp, 14 predicted proteins | sample HopSoiMetagenom2_FD_35102 | JGI IMG/M metagenome (IMG submission 35102)
AGATTGAAGCTGCGCTTGAGCGACATCCAACTGAGATCGGGCCTGCCGCAGGGCCTCAGCGGCGGTCTGTTGCTGCGTTCTGGCGCGGTCTATCTCCTCTACTGTTACAAACTGTTTCGCAAGTAAGGGCTCCAGTCTGTGTAGTGTGTCCGTTGCAAGTTTGTACTCCGCTTCGGCTCTCGCAATGCCCGCCTCCGCATGTGCGACATTAGCGCGTCCGGAGTTGATGGTCGCTTCTGCGCTCGAAATGTGTGCCTCTGACGTAATGACAGATGCCTGCGCAGCCTGGATCCCGGCCTGCTGCCCGGCGATGACCCGATTCTCGTTGTAGATTTGCTTTTCTAATGCCTGCTGTTCAGACAGGGCGCGCTGGAGAACGTATTCGTATGGCTCAGATTCGATTTCAAATAAGACCTCTCCGGCCTTAACCAGCTGGTTGTCTCTGACATGCAGCTTCACGACCGGGCCTTCGACTTCCGGTGCAATTCCGATAAGGTTCGCAAAAACCCAGGCATCATCCGTCCGCGGATGCACGTTCGTCTGCCAGAACGTAAACGCGCCGATTGCCACGGCAGCAACAACGATACCCGTCCCGATAGAACGAGCCCTGCGATTGGTACTTTTCGGAGGAGCTTGAAATGCAGTTGCCATGATCGTTCAACGGAAGAAAAGCAGCCAAAACAGGCAAGCAAAAAGAACGGCGAGACTTGGGTAAATCAGGACCGGCGGGCCAAAATCGTAATCGGTTCCGAATCGCAGGAGCAGACGCCGCGTAAGCACCGTAGCCAATATCCCGATAAGTATGCAAATAATCCAGATTGGAAAAAAAGAACCCAGGACGTCCACAGCCGGCGCATGAGCGCAACCGCTGCAGCTAAGGGTAACCGCGGTGACCACGACAAATCGGTACTCCGCTCTCACGGGTGCCTTCTAGCCGTCCCAGGAGCGACTGAGTCTCCGGTTGCAAATGCTAGCTGTGCAAAACCGGTGAGCACTTCCGCCTGGGATTGCGCTTGCGCTGTCCTTGCCTGTGCCAGGGCACGTTGGGCAGCGACAACATCAAGGAAATTCTTCACTCCCAGACGGTACGCCTCGAGTGCGGCGCTATACGACTGGTCTGCGGCCGTTAACAGCGCCTTCGCGGCTTCTTGTCTCTGCAAGCTTGTCTGCACGTTTGAATATGCCGCCCATACTTCCTCCGCGACCTGATCGGCCATGCCTTCCAGTTCTGTTTCGGCTTGCCGGCGCTCACTGCGCGCACGATCCAGATCGTAGTATCTGGCTTTCCCGTCGAACACGGTCCAATTGGCGCCGAGCTTGAACAGCCACGCTGGCGCGATTCCGGACACGCTGGGTAACGGCGGCTGAGATCCGTTCTGGTACTGCTCCTCCGCCGAACCCGACAACGTGACCTTCGGAAAATACTGCGAGCGCGCCGAGCGAATCGCTGCCTCTGCTGCCTGCAACTTTGTGGCTTGCGCCAGCAAATCTGGCCGGCCGGCAACCGCGCGCTGGATAAATGCATCTGCGGTCTCTGTGAGAATGGGGGTCGCGGCGGGATTCATCGGCTGCACATCAATGGTGGTTGTCGGCCGAACCCCCAATGACTCCGCGAGCTGCCCGTGTGCAAGCCGTTCTAATCCTCGAACGCTCTCGAGTTCATAGCGAGCTTGCGCGGCAGCCGCCCGGGCTTCGAGCACGTCCGGAAGTGTCGCGAGGCCGTTGCGCAGCCGCTCCTCTACAGCGGCCTGTACCGTTTCAGCGTTCGTGAGCGTTGCTTGTGCAGCCTCGGACTGCGCCCGGGCGCTGTTCAAGCGGTAGTAAGCGGCCGTTACCGAGTAGATCAGCTTTCGATGGGTGTCGTTGAACGCAAACTCAGCGGCAAGCGCGCCGGCCCGGGCAACTTCAATGCCTGCCCTCCGCGCGCCGAAATCGAAGACCGTGTAATACACTTCCAGGCTCGGCTGTACAACTGTCAGGTCCTGCTGATAGTACACATCTCCGAAAAGAACGCGGTGCCGATCCTGCTGAGCGAGTGCGACCACGGCCAGAGTAGGATACAGCGCCGCACGGGCTATGCCAGCCCGGTCCAGTTGCTGCTTCGCTCGTTCCCAGGCGACGCGTGTCTCCGGATTATTCGACTGGGCGAAGTCGATCAACTCGGCCAGCGAGTACCTTCGGCTGGCATCTAAGGCGACCGCCGGCCGGAGAAGCCCCGGCGGAGTCGCGACCGGCGTCAGCGGCACAGGTTTCGATGCTGCACTGGGCAAACGCTGAGCGCTCATCGCAAGGGACGCGAGAAGCGTTACGCACACCAGCGCCCAAGCATTCCTTCTCAGATTGCCCATGAAGGTTCGGCCATGATGTTCTTTGGATAGACGGCGCGAACGAGCGCAGATTGTCCCTAGCGGATTTACTTAGAAGCTAGTTCCGGGAGATCGGCGAGGAGCGGCAGACCATCACACCCAGCATCAGCACCGAAAGCCATGGCAGCGGCATCAGGTACCGGGGATTAGCAATCTCTACTGGCACGATCGCGCTACCGAGCAAACAGAGCGCAGACAGCAGGAGAACCCAGTCCAGGGTACGCACCCGCTGTTTGTGCCAAATCATCTCCGCAAGGTATAGCCAGGGAAGGAGCACGACCAGCCAACACCACGGCGTGCTCATGCCGTGCCATCGTTTGGTCATTGATTCGTACTTTCGATCGGTGGCATCGACTCCGAACCAGTCCCGAATCATCTTGACGTCGTTCGCCGTGGGGCCGACGAAATGGCCCTCATTCAACTCGAGACCCCAAACAACCTTCTTGTGTGTCAGGAACTCCCCATACGTGCTGAGCCCCAGCCTCACGACCCCTATCGGATCTCGCTTCATGGCGCGTAGCGCTGTCTTTCGGGCAAGTACGTTGGCGAGGTCCTCGTCCTGTTTCGCAATGTCCAGAATTGCCTGGCACAGACCGCCGTCAACCCAACGGTGTAAGCGCCGGTTGAAAAGATCGCCCAACGGAATCTTGACCTTCTGAAACAGTCGCGTTCTCTCGGCAGCAATCGGAAAATCTTCTGGCCTGATGATCGGAGCCATGTCAGCCACCAGAAAATCACCATCCCGAGACAAGTACGCCGGTTTGGTATGAGCGAGAAATCCGTACAGATGGCGATAGCCCGCGAGCAGCAACTGGCAGGCGATCACCGCGGCAAAAAGTCGAACGAGAAACGGTTTCCAATTGGCGCGCCATACCTTGTAGAAAGCCAACCCGGGAAGAGCAAAGGACAGGACCAGAACAAGTGGAAGAAAGCTGTAGCGAAGGCTCACCAGCACCACGCCGGCCAATTGAACGCCCACGAGGATTACTACTCGCCTGGAAGTCAGGAACGAAAGTGCCAGGGCCAGGTAGATCGCGAATCCGAAGGTCGCCAGCGCCTCCGTCATCACAAACCGCTCCGACATGAGCTGCAACGCTTCAACAGCGGAGAGGCCCGCGAAAATCACTGAAATCGTCGGCTTCGCGCAAAAGTATCGCAATAGAACTAAGCCGAGAACGACACTGGCCAGTGCTGATGCAACGATTTGAACGGCAAGCACAGGCCCGAATGAGTGGCTTCCGAGAACCAAGGGGCGCAGCAGAAACCCGTAGCTGAAACTGCGATCCGGCGGTACCCACTTGACCAGTGCCGTCGCAAGATACGCGCCCGAATCTCCGAAATGGAAAGATGGATACGGATCTGCCAGGAAGAACACCAATTTGCATATGCCGACTACCAGGCACATGTACGCAAATGGGCGCCATTGCAGCCGTTCAACGCTTCCGGGACGACTTGTTTTGTTCTCGACGGATTTCGCTATGACAGACATTTAAGCAGGCGGATCACTCCCATGGAGGCCTGCCGCTTGTGCGCGGACACGTTCGTCCGATTTCGGATCTCGTCGTGATTCGTTGAATAGTACTGATAGGCCCGCCAGAGCATCTCCTCGTTCGTCAACGTAGGTGCCCAGTTCAGTTCTCGCTTGATCTTGGAGGTATCGAAAACGAAATCCTCCGCGATCATCTTGTAGTGATAGGGGCCCAGCGGAGACAGCTTCAGGTGATGAGCTACGCGCATCGCTGTCAGCGTCATCTGCTTCGGCAACGCTGCGACTTTAGAGGAACTATTTGCCTTGCGGATTACATACTGGTAGATCTCGCGCAACGTCCGGACGTTGTCGGATCCGATATTGAGCAATCCGGACTTGTCGTGTGCGATCGCCGCAATCGCAGCCGATGCGAGATCCTGGGCGTAGATGAACTGATAGCGGTTGCCGCCCTGTCCGACGGTCCAAACCCGGCGGCCCTCCTTGATGAATTCGAAAAGAATAGCCAGCAATCCGAGTCGACCGGAGTCAATGATCGTGGGACACCGGATGCTGATTACGTTGAAGTCCTTTTCGTATCGGCTGAGGATTTTCTCGCCTTCCCATTTAGACCGCCCGTAAGTCTCGACCGGGCAGGGTATATCCTCTTCGGTGACGGGGCGTGTAAAAGCCTTGCCCCAAAGGCAGTTGGAAGAGGTAAATACTAAGGAAGGAATCTGGGCTTTGCGTGTTGCCTCGGCGATAATTTCCGTGCCGGTAACGTTGCTCCTCCACAGCGAATTTTCATCCTCCACCGCATGGGCCAATTCTGCTGCCAGATGGAATACGCCGTCGACGCGATGCCGGGCAAATACCTCGGCAATTCGCTCACGATCAGCTACATCGGCTTTCACCGACTCTAGATTGGGATGCCGCTCCTCGTCTTCGTGAACGTCGATATTGATTACGCAATCGCCATTCTCGAGCAGACGCCTTTTTAATATCGAGCCAAAGAACCCTGACCCGCCAGTAATTATGTAAGTCTTCACAGTAATTCTAGGACTCGGCTAAGTAGCCGACGAAATATATGAATTAGACAGCGCCCCCCGCATGCGGACGACTTCGTCACGATAAAGTGCCTCTAACCTTGCAACGGCCGCACGGGAGTCTCGCTGGGACTCCACTAAGCTTCGTGCCGCCTCTGCCAATTCCCTGCCGTGGTTCTTGTCCCCAAGTAGTCGAAGAGCGCCTTGGGCGAAAGCGGCAGGCGTATCTGCCACTTCGCACACCTGCCTCGTCTCCGAAGCGAGCCCTTCAGCTCCCACGCTGGTGGAAACCGCCGGGATGCCGGACGCGAACGCCTCCAATAACTTGACCCTGATACCGGATCCGCTCAAAATCGGACAAACGAAAACCGAGTAACGCTGCAGTGGAACTTTGATATCCGGCACCATTCCCAGCAGCCGAACACTCGGGTGCCAGTTCCAGCCCTCCGGAGCATCCGAGCCAACGAGGTACAGCAATGTTTGCGGCCGTTCTTTCAATATCAGCGGGAACACCTCGCCAATGAACCACCGTATGGCGTCCAGGTTAGGCGAGTGACGGAAACTTCCGATGAACAGGAGAGAATCGGGCTCGCGGCCCTCCGTCAGGTATTCATATCTGCGCACGTCGATCGTCGCCCTGACGTCCGAGTCGATCCTACCCTTCAAGCTGCTCGCCAGACGTCGCAGGTACTTCGCGTTATCTTGGCTGCACACCTGTACGCGCGCTACACGCTTCAACAATTTCGGCTCATAAAGCCGCATTCGAAGGTACTCGAGCAGTGTGTCGAAATCACGTTGGCCCGCCGTGATTCTTCGCCATAGGGATTGGGCCGATATATCGTGCTCGAACAGCACACAGGGAATGTTTCGGTATGCGCCCGCATACTGTCCCATGGTGGTGTACTCAAGCTGCACCACGTCGATGCTTTTCAGCAGTACAGTCCGGTGGATTGCCCACTCGAAGTCGCGTATGGAAAATTCACGAATCGCATTCGGAACCAGTGTCCACTGATCGGCGAGAGACAGATGCGGTCTCACCAGGAACGAAGCCGACTGACATTCCGGAAGAAGTGCTTTCTGCGCCTCCAACTGCCCCTCATGATCAACGAAAGACACGACGTGAACGTTGGCTCTCGTCTGGAGAGCACGAATCGTTTCTTTCATGAACACGGCGCCGCCGTGTGTAGGCGGCTCGATGGGATACGGCGAAACGAGCAGCACGTTCAGCCGGTCCGGCGGCGTCTGGGTGGGAACGACGAAGCGGTCACGGAAGTAGCCGCCGAATGGTCGTCGCAGAGCCTCTTGGTCACTTACCTTCCGGCCGCGGTGAGCGCTCCAGCGTGACCGTACAACTTGCCCAAGCTTCTTAAACCCCGTGCGGATCGCGGCCGACGAGGGCATCGGCATGGGGTACTGTTGCGAGCTGAAGCCATGGAGAAAGCAGCGTCCGAGATGACCGCTCAACAATCTCCAACTGTGAATGTTCTTCCAGCAATATAGAAGGGAGTTGCTGCGAACGACTGTGTCAATGTAATCGCGTGAAAACTTCTTTCCGATAGTGCCCCGGTGCTCGTGATGAACAACGCTCCGAGGCTCGTAGAGCACCTTCCATCCGCGCTTCCACGCCCGAATTCCAAGATCGGTGTCCTCGTAATAAAAAGGATGGAACAGCGAATCGAATCCGCCGAGTTCCAGAAACTTCGCCCGGTCGAATGCGCTCGATCCGCCGCCTGGGTAAGCGCACGGGTAGGACGTCTGGACGAGCGGATCGTTCCGGTGTCCTACATGCAGTGCGCCCTTTTGCCACCAGACCTCGGTTAGTCCCGTTTCTTCGCGACGTTTCGTCTTATCCGCGAAGAAGATCTGAGAGGAAGTTGCGAAGAGCAACGGGTCCGAGAACTGCTCGATTAGTACCGGAAGAAAATCCTCTTCCACCCGCATGTCGTTGTTCAGGAAAACAACGATGTCATTCTTGACGATTTCCGCGCCCCTGTTGCAGGCGCCCGCAAAACCCTCATTCACGGGAAGTCGCAGCAGATTTACTTGCGGGAACTCTGCCTTGATGAAATCAACGCTGCCGTCGGTCGAGGCGTTGTCGACTACCAGAACTTCCGTTCCGGGAACAGCGGACGCAGCACGCAAAACCGATGGAAGGTTTTCCCGAAGAAGATCTAAGCCGTTCCAGTTCGGAATGACAATAGATGGCGTTCGACTTGCCGGGGCCCTGTCTTCCGGCAGCCGCTTTCTGCCGAACACCGCAAAGCAAAGGTCGACGGCAAGCAACACCACGCCGAGGACGCACACCTCGACCGGGGTGAGCAGGGTGAGGATTACTCGTTTAGCTGCATCGGCTCGCCGGTGCGCAAAGTTCTTCGCACGGGCTCGGTAGTCGCTCCAAGGGCCCACGCCCAGTATTCGCCCGAGCCGCATCCATGCGGACCTTTTGATCTGCTGTTCTTGCGTTTCGAATGCTTGAACTTGCGCCCGCAATGACGCTAGTTCTGAACCGAGGCGCTCGCTTTCCTGCTGCCGCAGATCATATTGCCGCTGCGCCTCCGCAAGTTCGCCCTGCAGCCCACGGATGTGCCGTTCTCGTTCGCGCAGCAGGTTGTGGGTGCTCGAAACATCGGCGAAGAAGGGTATCTGGCGCACCCGGAACGAGCAAACCGCCACGTAGAAATGAGCGTCTGCCACATCGCGGGAAGGCGGGACGAAACCAGCCATCCTTTCCGCCGGCCATTCGCCCGAAAATGTAATCGTCTCCTGCTGGTTCTGGGCCAGGATCTCCACAAAGGGAAATACCTGTTTCAATTCTTCTTCGAATTCCTCAAACTCGAACTCGTGTACGTGGAAGGGGTTCGGACCCGACGGCCCTCTCGCTTCGGCGTAGTAGTGCGTATTTGGAGTGGAGACAAGAAACACGCCCTCAGGCGAAAGAACGCGCGCAGATTCCTGGATCAGAGCACGCCAGTCTTCCAGGTGCTCGATCACCTCGAACGCCGTGACAAGGTCGACGCAGCCGTCTGCTACTGGAAACTGATCCGCCGAAGCACAAAGAAACTCAGGATTCTCGAAGACCCGCGCGGCATGTTCCGCAGCCTCGGGAGCTATATCGAATCCCACCGCATACTCGGCCGTGGACGCCAGCAAGCTCGTGCCATACCCGGCGCCGGATCCCACATCCAGAACCCGCCTGCCCGCGGCAAACAGACATGCAAACCGGTATCGGGCGACGTGCTCGTTCCATAACTGAGTTTCAACTTCTCCGGGCACGACTCGCTCGCCCGTGAAAGGGAGCTTCGCATGTCCACTCTGAACACTCGCTCGCAGCAAATCGTCGTTTGTAGGAAGATCGGAGATTCCATCCCCAATTCCGATCACCCGAAGACGTTTTGCCTTGTCCGAGCGGCGGTTCAAGTCGGCTGAGAAGAGGCTCTCTGTCGCGTGCGAGCTTGTTAGATCTCCGGCAGAGAAGGGCTTACCCACCTGACTCATTATAGATATGGCACCAGATCTGTTCCTATATAAGCTACTGCCAAATTATCTTCTCGCGTTTCTACGTAATATAAACTATGCGAGCGCTAATACGACTTCATCTACGATGGTTGAACTGGCATTATAGAGGTTTGAAGCCGTGATGATGTTACCCCTAAACTGCGTGAGCGCGGTTTGACCGATCTGTGATCTTTCCTTCCAGCCGTCGCTGTGCCGTCGTCCTGTTCGCAATCCTGCTCAGCAGTTGTCGCAGCCGAAGAACACATCTTTCGAGTAGTTTTTCTGTTGCTGACCCGTCGGCATCGAAACAGCTGATCTCCGGATTTTACGCCATCGAAACCGGATTTCGGTGGGCGGGCCCGTCCTTTACGTTCGCTCTACCTCCTCCGAGCATTGGTCCGGGACCGCAGCGGCCCGCAAAAGTTACGCTTTCGATTTATTTTCCACAGAACGAAATCGATCAGATAGGGCCCGTTACAATTACCGCGCTTGGCTCCGAATACCAATTCGGAAAGGTCACATATGACGAGGCTGGACCTCATGATTTCGAAGTCGAAATCCCTCCGGCAGCATTCTCCTGCACCAACGTACTTCTTGTGACATTCTCTCTGGACAAACACATGCGCCCCACGAACGGGGATGCGAGAGACCTGGGCGTGGCCGTGAACCGAATTAGCTTGCGGACTTAGAAGTGCAAGCAGACGCAGAAATCAGCACTTCCCCAACCGGTACCGTGCGCCGCATTAAAGCCAAAGCCGGTTCCTCTCGCATTTGGCTTGCCGTCACCGCCGTACTAGTCGCACTGATCTATTCAATTCTTGTCTTTAGAACTGCCCACGCCCATGAACCTTGGGCAGATGAGGCCCAGTCATGGCTGATTGCCCGGGACGCAAATCTCGTTGATATCTGGTCCAGGCTTGTTCGGTTAGAGGGGTCGCCGGGCCTTTGGCATTCTCTTTTACATGTTTTGATCTCGGTGGGATTGCCTTACTCCCGCTTGAACTACATATCAGCAGTCCTGGGGCTTGCTTCCGCACTCGTGCTTTTTTGGTCGTCGCCGTTCCCGCTAGGGATTCGCGCGTTGTTGCCGTTCACGTACTTCTTGTGTTTCCAATACGCGGTCGTGGCGCGCAATTACTCCCTCGCACCGGTGCTGCTTTTCTCAGCGGCGGCAGCCTATCGAGCAAATCGAAATCGATTACTTCTCGTTTCGCTTGTACTGCTCGCCCTGGTCAGCGCACAGGCTTTCCTGGTCTCGTTCTCCTTCGCAGTGATGATTCTGTTCCAAATGGGCCTGAAATGGCGTGCATCACCCAAAGAAGCGCGAAAGGGCATGATCGGTGCGGCTGCCGTATACGCTAGCGCGGTCCTGCTGATCGTGCTGGCAGTTTGGCCCAGTGGCCGCACCGTCTTTTTCATTACGCCCAATTGGTCGACTCACAACTTCATCGGCGTTTCGCGCTACGGGCTGCAGCAGGCATTTGGTGACGGGTACTGGCCGCTCGTGTTGATTTCTCTCTCAGTTCCTCTGCTCTGGAGACGTCCGGCAATGCTGTTTCTTCTCCTGTCGGGCATCTTGCTTTGCACATTCGGCGCCGTCGTCTACTCAAACGTCTGGCACCACGGATTCCTCGTTCTGGCGTGGCTGACCGCTCTATGGATTTCTTTCGATCCTGCTCGGCCAAATTGGTTCGCGCTGGCGGGTTTGGCTCTTTTTATTTCAACCCAGTGCTTGTGGACATGGAACGCAGTTCGCTACGAGCGGAAAGACGCCTATTCCGGCAGTCGATCCATGGCGGCCCTTCTCCGAACGAAAGCTCATCCCAAGTCGAAATGGTTCGGGATAGGGTTCCCGACGGTCGCCGTTCAACCGTACTTTCCGGCCAACATATATTCGAACTACAACGAGACAGCCCCTGGCCATTCCTTCTGGACCTGGTCGACAGAAAGCCGGGCTAACGATGCGGCGGAGCACTTAGGCTCTGAACATCCCGAACTGGTGGTGCTCGGCTATTCGGCTGACGCTGACCGAAACATGTGGAATCATCTGATCACAGCCAGCGGGTACCGCCAGATTTGGCAAACACAGGGTAGCCTATTCTGGCGTACGGGTCCCTTTCAGCCGGAGAATTTCCAGCTTTTTGCGCCCGGTCCGCGGGTCTCGGATCAACTTCTCCTGAGTGATCTGGTCCTTAGCGAATCGGAAGCTGATGTCCAACTTCTCTCGGGCATTACCGGCCCCGCAACCCCCAACGGACGTCCGCTCTCGGCGGGAAGCACCATAGCGCTTCAGCGGCCCTCAGTTGCCGCGGGGCAGCATGATGCCCGGTTGGAGATGAAGTTTGTAATCTCGAAAGAGCAGTTCGGACGAACCGGGCCGATGAACCTGAATGCGTACGTCTCAGGACATCGCGTCGGGAAAATGACGATCAACAGCTCGGGCTCTTACAGCTATGCCGCCAACGTGACGACGGACGAACTCTTCTGGGCAGTTGTGCCGGTCGCATTCCAATTTGAAAGAGCTGGTTTCCTCGCTCCAGCGCTCGGCCCTGATCCCGTTGCTCTCGTCAGCCGTATCAGGCTCTTCGCTCAATGACGTTTTCGGAATTCATACATTTCGTGGTCTTCGAGGCCATTCGCTTCATCTCACCCGCTGGGCTTGCCTTCGAGTGGCTCCTTGTGGCTCTCTTTGGCCTCGCTATTCTCGTTTTACCCGTATCCTGGGCCAGGGTTCTCCTGCCCGTCAAAAATGGATTCTCGCGGGTGGCAGCTTCGCCCCGGGCCGCACTTCTCATCTGCGCCATCCTTCCGGTTGTGTTGCGGGTTCTTCTCTTGCCGGTTAGCCCGGTCCCGCAGCCCAGCATCCACGACGAATTCAGTCATCTTCTGCTGGGAGACACGCTCGCACATGGCCGCTTGACCAACCCGACTCCCGCTATGTGGCAGCACTTTGAGTCGATCCACATCATCCAGAAGCCGACCTACAACTCTATGTACCTTCCGGCCCAAGGTGTCTTTCTCGCCTTTGGTCAGGTGCTATTTCGTCAACCCTGGGTGGGCGTGGAACTTGCGATTGCGCTCATGTGTGCGGCCATGTATTGGATGTTCAGTGCGTGGCTCGACCGGACTTGGGCATTTCTGGGTGTCCTGCTCGCGATCTTTCAGCTGACCGTGACCGGCTTCTGGGTGGATAGTTACATCAGTGCCGCTGTCCCTACTATTGGCGGCGCGCTCGTCGTCGGTGCTATTCCGAGGTTCCGCAGCGGAGCAGGCAAAACTCTGGACGCCTTCTTCTTCGGGACCGGGGCAGTGATCCTGATGCATAGCCGCCCCTTTGAAGGTGGAATCTTAACCATCATCGCGCTCGCAATCTTGTCTCCCGTCTTATTCCGAGCCTTCCAGGCTCACCGTCGCTGGTTCCTCGTTCGGATAGCAGCGCCAGCCATGCTTGTTCTTGCGCTCGGCACTGCGGGTCTTGGCTACTACTGCTATCGGGTCACGGGCAAACCGACCCTGATGCCCTATCAGATAAACCGCAGGACGTACGGCTGGCCTGAGAACCTTGCGTATCTTCGGCCGCAGAAGGTGTCGGTCCGTGACCCGATTCTGAAGGAGATGTATGACCTCGAGGTAGCGCACCACGACATCTATAGCAGCGCGCAAGCACTGACGGAGAATCTGGTAACCCGGCTGTTCGACAACTGGGCCTACCTGATCGGCCCTGTCCTTACGATTCCCTTGTTATTTGCATTCACCAGATGCTTCAGGCGTGCTAAGACCCTCGTACTTCTCTTCGCGGCCATGGTGGTTGTCAATCTTTTTCAGCTTCTGCTCTATCCGTACCACTTGGCGCCTGTGGTTCCTGTGCTGTTCTGCTTGATCGCGTTCGGCGCTCAGTACATATACGACTTTTTGACGCGCGTTGCCGGTGCGCGAAGTTACTATTTCGCTGCATTTCTTGCTGTGGCTCTGCTACTTACTGTTGGTTTGAAACTCTTTTCGGACACAATCGAGCTTCCGCCGTCCTCCTATTGGGAGCGCGGATATGAGCTGCAGCGTGATCCCAGGGCAGATATCACGCGCTGGCTGAAGGGCAGACCGGGTAAACATCTCGTCATTGTTCATTACGCTCACGACCACCCGGTAAACCAGGAATGGGTTTACAACGGGGCCGACATATCCGGCAGCAAAATCCTTTGGGCACGTGAAGTGAGCGACGACTCTGATCATGAACTGATCAACTACTACAAGGACCGCCACGCCTGGCTGGTCCAGGCCGATGTCTATCCGCAGCAGATCGTTCCGTATCCCGCCTTCGGAGGACATCCCTGGTCTTCGGACGAATGTGCGCCCACTGCTGCGGAGTTAGATCACGACCGCATTGTCTCGGCGCGTTAGACAAGGACCGGCTAAGGAAAACGACGTCTTCGTTGAATTCCTGTGTTTTGAAAACACGCCGAACTTAGTCAAACAAGCAACATGCCAGACAAAACAACACACGGCGTAGGAACAGATCAGGGTGGCGGCAGCAAAGCTCCGCGCAAAGAGAATGGCGGCGGCGGTAAAGGTGCGAAGAAGGACAGTGCCTCCCTGGGAAGTAAGAAGCCGAAGACCACTACTCATTAAATAGGCGTGCTAGTCGGAGCACCCCGGAATCCACATGTACTTGTCTCAGTACGGTCGGCTTCCGGTCGTGATCTCCGATGCGTAGGTAGAACGATATGAAGACCAATACTCCACATCTTCCGAAAACAAATTCTCCGGACTCGGATGAATCAGCCCGCGGCAAGCATCCCTATGCCGGAGACGAACAGATTGAGGACGTAAGCCAGAGCATAGACGGACTGCAGACGTCCAACAAGACGGGAAAGCACTCTTCCGTTGAGAAGCTTGCGGCGTCGCGGCCTGAGTTTGGTTCAAGCGCCGGTGCCAAGCCCGTAGACGGGGCTTTCGGCAATGATCCGGACCACAACATAACGGGCCGCCTCGCGGGTCCCGACACGAACAACTTTCGGTGCAGCGCCTGCGGGCGGTTCTTTAATTCTAAAAGTGAATTGTCCGCTCATGAGGGCGAATGCCGACTTGCCAAGGCGGCCACACCCTCGGGTCGCCAGGGTCTGGAGCAAGACGACTCCACGCCGCACGCGCGGAACGACGCAGGCAAGTAGTAACCCATCCACCAATTACATTGCGCCGGACAGGATCGACGAACTCCTGTCCGGCGTCTTTGTTTCGCGACTACGCGCTCGCGGCAGCCGTTGTATTCGTCCGCTGCGAGATCGTGGTCAAAAGCTCGTCTGCGTGCTTCTCTTCGTCCAGTGTCTTCTGCAGAACTTCCGCATGCCGCGGAAGACTCAAGATGCGCGCCCAATCCCGAGCCGACCCGTACGACGCGATTTCGTAATGCTCGACCTTCTGCGCCGACGCGATCAGCCCAGCGTCGCGCACCGGCCCTTCATCTGACTCGCTGACAATGTTCTCGCCAGATCCGATCAGCGCGGTGATAATGGGATCCTTCTTGTCGTCGATGTCGCCGTTGTTCACTTCGCCAATCAGTCCCTCAAGACGGCTCACATGCACTTCCGTCTCCTGCAGATGGGACTGGAACGCCTGCTTCAGTTGTTTATCGCTCGCATGCGCAATCATGGACTGGAGACCTTTGACGATCTGGTTCTCCGTTGATAAGAGATAGCGCAGCTGTAGTGTGTACAAAGATTGAAAGTTCTTGATGTCGTTCGGTGTAAGCAGACCCATGTCTATACCTCGGGGGATGTTTGCGACATCCCTCTCGTTAGAGAGCAACAGGCCCGCTCAGTTTCCGCCCGGGGCACTCGTAATTCCACGCGACACCAAGCCGTCGCCCATCTTCATTTCACGTAATTTTCCAGGTTACGCGCCAAAGTGACATTGCGTCTAAGATGCAAATAGACACACGAAAGGAGCGCCCTATAGCGAGAAGGAGAAATCATCGTAGAACATGAAAAAACGGGCAGTAGACTTCTGGCGCAAAGGGACGAACCGTCCGGATTAAACGGGAGCACAATGGCAAGGAAAAGCAAAGACAAAGGCGGGGAAAGCACAAAACCGCCTAAAAAGTTGAGCAAGAAATCAAGCTAGCGGCTATCGATCCCTGGACGAATCCGTTTCCTGTCACCGCGCTATAACTGAGCATTGATCTGCCGGAGCTACTGCCCGCTTCAGCATTGCGCTTTGAAGGGAAGCGCCCCACCTACTTTGTATTTGGGCCTTGCGGAATGGCCGATCCATCGCAACGCGGATCGCCGCCGGCGAAGTTCACGTTGCGTTTACTGTCACGCATTACCGCGTCGCCTTGGCCAACGGCCGAGTCGAAGGGCCCAAGCAGTTTGATCTCGTGACCCCGAGCAGCTAATTGCTGGCGAACGGCGACCGGAACCGTTTCTTCCATCTGGACATCACAGCCGTCGAACGTGCCTTTCGTAAAGCGTGCTTGTTCGAGCGCGGCCTGGATATTCATACCGTAATCGACCACATTCGCGACGAACTGTGCGTGCGCCTGCGCTTGGTTCCATCCCCCCATGATGCCGAACCCGATGTGAAGGTCGCCTTTTTCCATGAACGCTGGAATGATGGTGTGGAGGGGGCGCTTGTGCCCCGCAAGGGAATTCGGTTTGCCCGGGCTGAGATCAAATCCGGCGCCGCGATTGTGGAACGAGAAGCCAAGCCCCGGAGCGACCATGCCTGTTCCATAGCCGGCGTAATTGCTCTGCATCAAAGAAACGATGTTGCCGTCTTTATCGATTGTTGACATGTAGATCGTCGAATTCCCGTGCGCGTTCAGCACCTGCGAGATCTGAGACGGTATCGTCTGGCACGATGCCCGGTTCATCTGGATCAATTTCGCGCGCTCCGCGGCAAGCTCTTTTGACTTCATCTGTTCTACCGGCACAGGCGTGAATCGGGGATCGCCTACGTAGCGATACATGTCCGCATACGCCAGCTTCTTCGCTTCGATCATCACGTGCAGCGCATCCGTCGAATCGTGGCCGTACTTCGCCATCGGAAACTGCTCCATGATGTTGAGCATCGAGAGCGCGGCAATCCCCTGCCCGTTCGGCGGCAGTTCATAAACGGTCCATCCGCGGTATGTGGTGGAGATCGGGTCGACCCACTCCGGTTGAAACTCGGCGAAGTCCTCTTCCGTGTGAGTGCCGCCTTGCGCGCGCAAAAACTTCACCATATCTTTCGTCATCGCGCCGTTATAGAATGCGTCGCGGCCATGCGCAGCGATTTGACGGAGCGATTCGCCCAGCGCCGGATTCTTAAATTCGTCGCCGACAGCGTAATTCGTTCCGTTCGGCGCATAAGTTTGGCGGTATCCAGGCTGGTCGAGAAGCTTCTTGTTGATCCACATCTTCGCGTTGCGCTCAGCCAGCGGCCAGCCGTTCTCGGCGTAATAGATCGCCGGATCCAGAAGCTGGTCGAACTTTAAAGTCCCAAACCGCTTCCTGAGCGCGTCCCAGCCCGCCACGCAGCCGGGCACGTCGATGGTGTGAACGCCAATGGGATCGATGTGGTCAATGCCCTTGGATTTCATGTACTCAATGGTGAGCGCTTTGGGCGTCCATCCGCTCGAGTTTCAGACCATACAGTTTGCCGGTTTTCGCTTCGTAGTAGATAACGAACAGATCGCCGCCAATTCCGTTCACATAAGGCTGCGTCACCCCCATCACCGCATTAGCCGCAATCGCAGCGTCAACGGCGTTTCCGCCCTGTTCCAGGATGTGAGCACCCGCCTCGGAGGCAAGAAACTGCGGTGCGGCTACAATCCCATACTTGGTCACAACCATTGAGCGTCCCTGGCCAGGGACGGACGTAAACTGCGCGAACAATGCCGTTGCGCTAGCGAGCGCCAAAGCAGCTGAACCTCTGAACTTCATAGCGTTCCTTTCGGATCACCACAGCTTACTGGGCACGGGGATCAACTTCGATGGACTGTTTCTGACAACTGTAGCAATACAGTGCTGCATCCAGACACGTTGAAAACCAAGGGTGGATATTTCAGCTCGATGAAACGAGATAGCAAGTCTCATGCGCGCATCCGCGACTTGCCAGGGACCCAGAACATCTATTGTTTAGAACGACTTATCCGAAACATGGCCACCTCCATCCTTCCCGCCTCAACTTCCCTTCCCACCCCGCTGACACGCTCAACAACAACTCCGACTTGGCTCCTCGACATCCACGAAATCTACATGGAGCCGGCCGTGGTCGATTACCCCCGCGGCCGTGAGATTCTCGCCAAGTTCCCCGCCGCCGGGATTGTCGAAGTGAACTCCCATTGGAAGATTCCCGGTCTGTTCGGCTTTGAAGGTAACGTCGCCGATTGGAACAAAATCAAACGCAACGTACTCGTGCTGGGAGTTAAGAAATCGCTCAAGGCAGAGCCGAATTCCCGCTCTTCGGACTTCATCGCCCCCTCGCATGCAAACGGCTGTGCAATGTCTTGCTCGTACTGCTATGTACCGCGGCAAAAAGGTTATGCCAACCCGATCACTACCTTCGTCAACATCGAGCAGATCTCGGGTTATCTCACGCGTCATGCCGCCAAACTCGGCTGGAAACGAGTACCGAGCCAGATCGACCCCAAGTATTGGGTTTACGACATCGGCTGCAACAGCGACTGTTCCGTCGACGCCCTGGTCTCCGATAATGTTGGCGATCTGATAGCCCTATTCCGTAATCTGCCTACGGCAAAGGCCAGCTTCGCGACCAAGTACGTCAATCGCGAGTTGCTTGAGTACGACCCGCAGCAGAAGACGCGCATCCGGCTCAGCCTGATGCCCCAGCGCATCGCCAAAGTCGTGGATGTACGCACGTCTTCAATCACCGAACGTGTCGGCAGTATCAACGATTTCCACCGCGCCGGGTATGAGGTCCATCTCAACTTTTCTCCGGTCATTTACTACGAGGGTTGGCAGGCGGATTACGGCGAACTGTTCGACGAAATCGCGCAGGTGCTGCGGCCAGAGGCGAAGGCGCAACTCGGCGCCGAAATTATCTTCCTGACTCACAATGATCGGCTGCATCAGATCAATCTCGGATGGCACCCCAAGGGGGAGGAACTGTTATGGAAACCCGAGTTACAGGAAACCAAGTACAGCCAGATGGGAGGCCGCAATCTGCGCTATAAACGGGGCTTTAAAGCAGACCTGGTGAGCGAGTTCACCAGTCTCTTAACGGAGCACCTGCCGGAATGCCAGATCCGGTACGCGTTCTAGCATGGCCACCGCTCCAATTATTTCCCCTGCGCTTCAATCATCCCCGCGACTCTGGGTGCCGCGCCGCGTCTTGATCACACCGGACGCAATGCGTTGGCAACACGGTCGAGCAATCGCGAAGCGCGCTGCCACTTTCGGTTCTGAAATTGTTGAGCTCAAAAGCAATCGATTGACCGGTTTGCGCGGGGGCACCGAGCGTGAAGAATACGTCCGGGCCAAGACCACCCTGGCGGTCGTCGTTGCTTCCGAAAGCGCGCGCCGCTTGCAACCCATTCCGCCGAGCGCCGACTGGCAGTTTCACATTGCCGAAGGATGTCCCGCGCATTGCCAATATTGCTACTTGGCGGGATCCCTAAGCGGTCCACCTGTCACGCGCGTTTACGCCAATCTGCCTGAGATTCTGGAGGCTCTGCCCAACTATCTCGGGGCAGGCCAAGTGACCTCAAAATCCAGCGATCGCCGCCAGGAAGGGACAACTTTCGAGGTCTCGTGTTACACCGACCCTCTGGGAATCGAGCATCTGACCGGCTCTCTTTCCCAGTGCATCCGCCACTTCGGTTCCTGGCAGGCTCCGGCGCAGTTACGGTGGACTACCAAATTCGATGGCGTCGATTCTCTCCTTCACATCCCGCACGAGCGCAGGACACGAGTGCGCTTCTCCGTCAACGCTCAATCGGTAGCTCGCAATTTCGAAGGCGGTACTGCGTCCGTTACGGCTCGCCTTCAGGCGATGCGAAAGATGGCAGCCGCTGGTTACCCGGTCGGATTGACAATCGCGCCCATCATGCCGGTTGAGAACTGGCGCGCCGAGAATAGCGAACTGCTTCGAAACATAGCTTCTGCACTCGCAGGCATCCCGAACTTGGATCTGACCGTCGAAATGATCACTCATCGCTTCACCGCCGGCTCGAAGCTCGTTCAGTTGTCCTGGTATCCCAAGACCACATTGGACCTGGACGAAAATTCTCGGGCAAAGAAGACGACCAAATTCGGATCGGCAAAGTTTGTTTATCCGAAGAATGTCGCAAGCGAGATGCGTTCCTGGTTCGAATCGGCGCTCGCGGATGAACTTCCTGCTGCTCGCGTCCTGTATTGGACGTAAGCTCTTGTCGCTCCGCAGTGCTCTACACTGTTGTGAACAATGCGGAGCGTATTTCTTCTTTTTCTGCCGTTCCTGGTCCACGCTCAGACCTACGATTTATTAATTCAGAACGGCAAGATCTTCGACGGCGCGGGAAATCCCTGGTTTTATGGCGACATCGCGGTACGCGGTGACACAATCGCGGCCATTGGACATCTATCGCAAGCAAAAGCAGCTTTGAACATCGATGCAAAAGGCTTTGCTGTGGCGCCCGGCTTCATCGACATTCATTCGCACGGCCGCCGCGGCATTTTCGAAGTACCTGACGCTGCCAATTACCTCCATGAAGGCGTGACCACCATCATTGAGGGACCAGACGGCAGTTCGCCCGTCCCGCTCGCTCCATTCCTCAAAAAGCTGGCAGCGACACCCATCTCCATCAACTTTGCGAGCTTTGTCGGACATGGATCTTTGCGATCAACCGTCGTGGGTCTCGTCAACAGACAGTCGACGTCCGAAGAAGTGGACAAAATGAAATCGCTTGCACGCCAGGCGATGCTCGACGGTGCGGTGGGTCTGTCCACCGGGCTTTTCTATGTGCCGGGGAATTACGCCGCCACGGAGGAAGTCATCGAGATAGCGAAAGTGGTGGGAGCGATGGGCGGCTTCCACCAATCCCACATGCGGGACGAAACGGATCGTATTGAGGATTCGGTGCGAG
>C688J35102_120990021_pt1 | contig 19404 bp, 18 predicted proteins | sample HopSoiMetagenom2_FD_35102 | JGI IMG/M metagenome (IMG submission 35102)
CTCAGCGATGAAGATCGCCATGGGACCTGGATAGCCCGCCACAATCAACACGAGATCGTCGCGACGGTCCTCCATTTCCTTGACCAGGGTGTCGACCGACTCTTGACCGTACTGGTCACCGGCCAGGCTGTACGCCTCATCGATGAAAAGAACTCCGCCAGCTGCGGAAGCCACGACTTCGGCCGTCTTCATTGCGGTCTGTCCGAGATAGCCGGCAACCAGCTCCGAGCGGTCAACCTCGACCAGCTGACCCTTCGACAGCAAACCGAGCGCGCGGTAGATTCCACCGACCAGCCGTGCGACGGTCGTCTTGCCCGTCCCTGGGTTGCCGACAAACACCAGATGCCGAGTGATGGTTGGAGACTTCAATCCCGCCTTACTGCGCAAGGTCTCGACGCGAAGCACGGCCACCTGTCGGTGAATTTCGCCTTTTACTGCCGTTAGGCCGATGAGGGCGTCGAGCTCAGCGAGCAGTTCGTCGAGCGTCTTGGGTTCTGGTTCGGATTTGGCTGGCGCTTCTGGTTCCGCTGACTTGTGTGCTGAGCTTGTCGAAGCGCCTGGATTTGGCTCATCGTCAGGCTTAGGGCGCACATCGGGAGGCGGATGACGCAGAGCGGAGTCCAGTGCGGGAAAGCCGCCTGGCAGATCTAACGAGCTCAGGTCCAGTGAGTTGAGCTCCCGCGAACTGAGGTTCAGTGAGCTCAGATTGAGCGTCCTTAGCATTTCTGTTACTTCTGGGCGGGTTGTCACCGTCGCCGGCGCCGGCGGAGAGCTGAGCGCTGAGACCTGGGCTGCCGCTGCGATAGCCGCGTTGCCAGCGGTCCGCGGACTTGGCGCTCCAAGCGTCTGCGCCGCTCGACAGACGTCGGCCATGGCTTCGGCGTAGTCGGCGGCCTTCGGAGAGCGATTCAGGACCAGCTGACCGAGCAGCACCGTGGGAGCTGCCCGCCAACGCCGGCCGCGATGTGCCGCATCGAAGAAGGCCTGAGGATCTCCATGGCCGGTCTGCTGGCCCCAGTCCAGATAGGCCTGCTCTGCTGACTCGGCGACGGCCGCAGCCAGAGCCTCGCCCTCGCGTACCGCCGCCTCATCCTCCAGCCCTGCGGCGCTCGCGGCCTTACGTAGCGCGTCCAAAGCATCGCCGAGGGTACTCCTCGAGGGCTCGGTCACGGCAAATCCAACGTGCTACGCGGCGCCTCTGGAGCGGGCTGTTCGCCGATGTTCAAGGCTCCTCCGGTCGAGGCGTGGCCGAACTTCTCCTGCAGGAAGCGGCCGTGCACGATGAGGGCATCAGCGTCGACTCGGACCACTGCGTCGAAGATCTTGTCCATGGTGGCGCTCAGCAGGTCCAGCTGATCGATCAGCAACATCAGCGAGGTCTTGCCGTTCTCGATGGGCCGTGAGTCGGCCCACTGTCGTGGCAGACGGGTGTACGCGCCGACAGCTTCTGGCAGATAGTCGGTCGCCATTGCCATCACCGAGTAAGCATCCGGGCTACCGAGCCCAAGATTACGAAGCCGAGGCATCGTGTCGCGTACGGTTTGGGCAATGCGCCGGACTCTGGATTGCACCGGCGCTGGCACCGCGCCTCCGGTGACGACGTCCTCGACTCGATCGAGCGCGGCCATGATGTCGGATTCAGTCGGGGCTGCCGGTGTTGGCGCTAGAACCGGTGGCGCCGCGGGCTGCGGGCGTCGCCCGGTCAAAGCTGCGATCCACTCCTTGAATCCCATGAGAGCCAAACGAAGATCGAGAAACTCGACCCGGACTCAGCGCAGTCCGCCAGCCGTACCGCCACCCTCGAGGTCCAAGGCGCCGGAGGCTAACTGCTGATCTTGGCGCTGCACCCGATCGAGGTACTCCCTGGACTTGGCAACCTCAGTCTCGAGCGTGCCGATGGTGGCTGCCATGGTGTCGAGCGCTTGCAGCTTGAAGGTGTCAATGGAATCCATCGTGGCGTAGATGTTCTGGAATGCGGCTTGCAGCTGGGGGAGGCCGATGGTGGATGAGGCCGCCTGCTCCTGGATCTTCGCCGAGCTGTCGCGCATCATCTCCGAGGTGCGCTGAATGAGATCGGAGGTGGTGGTGTTCAGCGCAGTTATCTGATCAAGAACCAACCTCTGGTTGCCGAGTGCCTGCGCCACGATCACAGCCGTACGGAGTGCCGAGATGGTCGTCGTCGACGCCCGGTCGACCCCCTTGATCAACTCGATGTTGTTCTTGATGATGATGTCGATCGCCAGATAGCTCTGTATCGAGACAGCCAGCTGGGTCAGTAGATCTTGGTGCTTCTGACGTACGTAAAACAGCACATCTTGGCTGAGAGCCTTGGCACGTTCAGGGTCAGAGATCTCCAGCTGGGCGATGGTCGAGGCAAGCCGCGCGTCGAGTCGCTCGGCGATGTAGATATAGGCGTTCAGGCGTCCCATCGTTGCCCAGAGGTTCTGCTTCTCCAGGTTGAGTGCGACGTTGTCCTTGGTCAGCTCGTCCTGGCCATTGCGCAATGCGTGCAAGATCCCGTTCAAGTGGCCCTGAGCCGACTCATAGCGGCGGAAGTAATCGGTGATCTTGTCACCGAACGGAATCATGCCAAGGAACTTGCGTGTTCCGGTCGCTCGGCTCGGATCGAGGTCCTCCACTGTGCGACGCAACTCGAGCAGGGTGTTGCCAACCTTGGATCCTTCGGCGATGCCACCTTCCTTGAGTGCGCGTACCGGAGTTTGTAGCAGGCGATTGGACGTTTCCGCCGCGCGCCGGATATCAGCGTCGCCCATCGCTCGCACGTTGGCTGCCTGCTGCGCGAACTCAGGGGAGCGGGTCTGTGCCGTCATCAGGGCGCTCAGGAAACTGTCAACCTTGCCGTCCAGCTCTGGGACGAGGGCCGGATCCAGCTGGGGAGCCATGGCGGGAGCCTGAGTGGCCACAACTGGCGGCGGGGCGGCCGGCGCGGTGAGCGTCAGGGGCGTGCCCTCCGGCGGAGTAAGTGCCGCCGGGGCGGCGGTCGGCGGTGCGGTGTTTATTGACGGTGTGGGGGCGGACGACGTGGGCTCGGTCATCGACTTCCCTCTCTTGGGCGTGGTTTTGGACGCGTTGGGTGGCTGTCTACGCCGGTCGGTCGAGGCGGCAACGCAGCAAATCTACTCGACACCGGTGGCGTCAGCTCCAGCTCAGCGCAGTGGGGCGTGTTAACGGCTGCTGCGCAGCTCGTTCGGTACCGGAGCGCCGGTCACCAGGCCTGCGACTGCCGCTACAGCCATGGTCTGCTCGAGCAGTGCGAGAGGGGAGACGCCTAGTTCGATCGAAGCCCGTTCAAGATCATCGAACTCCGGCGTGACCTGCCAGATCCTGTCGCCACGATATGCGATCTTGATCGACAGATCGCAGTCGGCGACCGTCACATCGACCCATCCCCGTGGCAAAGCCATCTTGCTCACAGTTGTCTCGCGAACACCGATAGTGCTTGTCAAGGCCAAGAGCATGAGGCGAAGATCAGCTGCCTGCTCGGCCCTCGCCAGAACGGTGACCGTGTGGGCCGGCCGGCCTTTCTTCATGATAATCGGAACCAGCCAGGCGTCGGCGGCTCCGGCTCTGATCAAGCTGGTGAGTACGCCAGGCCACAGCCGAGGGTCTAGGTCGTCCACATTCGCTTCAAGCACTACGTCGGTATCCGACAGGTCCACATCCGGCTCCGCGGCTCGTTCACCGATCAGAACGCGGGTCACGTTGGGCCGTCCCGGCGTGTCTCGGCTGCCCGCACCAGCCCCGGAGGCCTGAAGTGTCAGCGGCGGAAGATCTTCACAACGTTCGGCCAAAGCTGATAGCAAAGCCATTCCGGTCGGCGTGGTGAGCTCGCTCGAGCCTCCCGAAAAGATCTTCCAGCCAGTCGCTAGCTCGACAACTGCCGGCACCGGCACAGCCAGATCACCATGGACGCTTTGGGCTCGTCCTGATCCAACCGCTACGGCACTCGCGCTGACGCTGTCGATCTGGAGCCCATGGAGAGCCGCGGCAACTCCGACGATGTCGGCGATGGAGTCCAGTGCTCCGACCTCATGGAAATGAACGTGATCTTTCGGAACATGGTGGATTTTGGCTTCTGCTGCGGCCAGTCGCTGAAAGCTGACTAGCGCCCGATCGCGTACTGGAGCGGCCAACTCAGCTGTTGCAATGAGGTGCTCGATGGCTCCCCATTCGCGGCTGGGTACGTCTCGAGCGATCACCTCCACCGCGAGCCGATTGGCGTGCTGTCCAGCTCGGGTCACCGGCTCGCAAGTCAACCGCACCGACTCGCCGATAACGGCGTCAATAGCCCGTTGTACAGCGTCCAGATCCGCGCCCGCGTCGATCAAGGCGCCCAACAGCATGTCGCCAGCGACACCGGCGGAGGCATCAATCCAGGCGTGCCGGGAACGGCTCATTGTTGACCTGGTGATGCGGGCGCTGCGATCTGAGCTGCTAGATGACCGGCACCGTAACCGTTGTCGATGTTCACCACTGCGACGCCAGGTGCGCAGGCGTTGAGCATTGTCAGCAAGGCGGCGAGCCCATCGAAGGCTGCCCCGTATCCCACTGAGGTGGGTAATGCGACTACCGGAGCTCCGATCAACCCAGCCACCACACTGGGAAGGGCGCCATCCATTCCAGCCGCCACAACAACAACCCGAGCTCGCCGTAACAGATCCAAGCGACCAAGAACCCGATGCAGGCCGGCGACTCCAACATCGACGACCAGTTCGGTGGGCCGTCCCAGGTAGCTAGCTGTGAGCTGTGCCTCCTTGGCGACGGGTAGGTCAGAGGTTCCGGCGGCCAGGACTGCGACCAGTCCGCCGCTAGCCAGTGGAGGCTCAGCAGGCCATGCCAGCAGATTGGCCTGTTGATCATGGAAGGCGCCGGGAAGCTCGGACAAGACGGCGGCCGCGTGGTTCTTGCTGGCACGGGTGAACAGGGTCACGTGCGGTTGATCACGAACCGCGCCAGCGATCATGCCGACTTGTTCCGGCGTTTTTCCCGTGCAATAGATCGCCTCGGGATACCCGCGGCGCCGCGTTCGGTCGTGATCAAGATCAGCAAACGCCGCAATGGACGGCTGATGATTCTCCGGTTCAATCATGATCAGAATTCAGCAAGGGCAGGGTGAAGGCTCCAGACTGAATACCACCAAGATCAACTGCGACGAATCGGAAGCCGGCGCCGCGTACCGCCGCTAGCATCTTCGTGCGGAGCGGATCAGCGACGGCCCGCGCCAGATCCTCCGGAGGCAGCTCGATCCGCGCAACCTCATCATGGTGCCGGACCCTCAGGTCGGCGAATCCTAGCTGCCGCAGGGCGGATTCGGCGCGTTCGATCTGGCTCAGCTTGCCCGGCGTAACCGCATGGTGGTGGGGAATCCGCGACGCGAGGCAGGGCGCGGCCGGCTTGTCGGCCACCGGCAAATCCAGAGCCCGGGCAATCGCACGTACGTCACGCTTGGTCATGTCGGCCTGGGCGAGCGGCCGGAGCACATCGTGGTTGGCGGCAGCCCGGGCGCCTGGTCGGTCGGGTCGTCGCGCGTCGTCGGCGTTTTCCCCGTACGCGATCGCGTCGAGGTCGTAACGGTCAGCGACCGCGTCTTGGATCCGGCTGAACAGCTCGTCCTTGCAGTGAAAACAGCGGTCAGGCCCGTTCGCCTGATACTCGGCGCGATCACCTTCGTGCGTCTCGACCTCGACGAGTGGTATGCCGAGCTGGGCCGCAACGTGATGTGCCGCGCTGCGCTCGTCGAGGGCGAGGCTCGGGGAGACACCAAGCAGAGCAATAACCCTGTCGGCGCCGAGCGCTCGCGCAGCGAGTGCCAGTAACACAGAGGAGTCAACGCCTCCTGAGAACGCGACTCCCAACCGGCGGACTCCCTTAAGACTGGCTGAGACGGCTGCGACCGCCTGCTCCACGGTCCAGTGCTCCCGGAGCGGGATGGCCTCTGTGATCGTCACGGCCGGTTCCCCTTTCAACGACGCAGGTTCACTCGACAGTAATGCGAAGACTTATTGAGCAGCTGGCGGGATCTCACCTGAACCACGAGCAATGAGCTTCGCCGGAACTACTGTGGTCTGTACCGCGGAGGTATCGCCGTCCAAGCGCGCGAAGATGCGCTCAGCTGCAAGCGTTCCAAGGCGGGTGGGAGCTTGAGCCATCACCGTTATGGCTGGACGAACCAGGTCGGCCAGCACAAGATCGTCAAAGCCGATCATGGCAACCTGCTCCTGCACCCGAAGATCATGCAGCGCACGGATGGTGCCTAGCGTTACCAGGTGGTGAGATGTGAAAAGTGCAGTGGGCGGATGATCAAGCTGCATCAGGCCATGCACAGCGGCATAAGCCTCTTGCTCAGACCGCAGACCATTCACTTCATGTGCTGTCTCCGCCAGGCCCGCTTGGACCATCGCATCGCTGAACCCGCGTCGCCGGCCTCGAACCGTCGTCGTCGCCGACTCCTCCCCCAGGTGGGCGACGTGGCGATGACCGTGATTGATCAAATGCCGAGTCGCCTCCACCGCCCCTTCGTAGTTATTAGTGATCACTGCATCGGCTAGCAGCCCGTTCGGCGGTCGATCAACGAATACCAGTGGCGTACCTTGTTCCCGCTCGGCATGCAAGTAGCCCTGATCTTCGGTGACTGTGTTCAAGATCAATCCGTCGACCCGCCGTCGAGTGAAGGCATCGATCATGACTCGTTCACGTTCGGGATCGTGGTCGGAACTGGCGGCTAGCACGGCCGTGTCACGCCCATAGGCCACGGTCTCGACAGCACGGTTAATAAAGGCTGAGAATGGGTTGTCGACGGCGTCAAGGAGGAGGCCTAGCGTGAGGGTCTTGCGATCGCCGCGTCGCAGCGCGCCAGCTCCCTGGTTGGGCTTGAAATTCAAGGCCTTTACGGCGCGTTCTACCCGCGCCCGGGTCTGGGGCGATACGTTGGCCTCGTCGTTTATCACTCGCGACACGGTCTTGGTTCCGACACCTGCCAGCGCCGCAACGTCACGGATGGTCGCCCGAGTTCTGGAGGCCGATCCGGAAGGTGGTGTTGACATCGATGTCCCCTTTCCGATCCGCAGCGTACCCCGATATGAATTTGTTAATCTGCAGGCATTGACATTGAACCTGAGAAGGACTTAAGAATGAGCTTGACACCGTTGTCATGATCGGCGGTGCGGAATTACTAGGGAGGATCCTTATGAAATACCTACCGCCGACCCGTAGAGGCGCGCGCCTAGCCGCGGGCTTGGCATTGACTGCGGCGGCATCTTTAGCCTTTGCCGCCTGTGGTGGTGGAGGCAGCTCTGGCACCCCCCAGGGCCAGGCGTCTGAGAGTGGTGGCGGCGGCGGTGGTGGTGAAATTGCCGTTACCTTGATCACCAAGGACAACAACAACCCGTTCTGGATCTCGATGCAACAGGGCGCTGAAAACGCCGCCTCGAAGAACGGCGTGACGCTGACCAAAGCTGCCGGTGCCAAGGACGGCGACGAAGACGGTCAGGTCAAGGCCATCGAGGCAGCGGTCGCCCGCGGCGACAAGGGCATCTTGATCACGCCGAACGGGCCTGGCGTTAACGACGCGATTGACAACGCGAGAAGCCAAGGCATCTATGTCATCGCTCTGGACACACCCCCCGATCCCGCCGACACCGTTGACCTCACCATCGCCACGGACAACTTCAAGGCGGGTGACTTGATCGGTAAATGGGCGGCTGGCACGCTGAACGGCAAGAAGTCGACCATCGCTATGCTCGATGCCTTCAATGACAAGGTCGTGACGGTTGATGTCAATCGCGACCAGGGATTCCTCACTGGGATGGGGATCGACACCAAGGACAAGGGCAAGAACGGCGACGAGGCAGCAACCGGCAAATACACCGGTGGTAAGGGCGGCGACTACCAGATTGTCTGCCATGAGCCCAGCCAGGGTGCTCAAGATGGCGGCAAGACCGGCATGGAGAGCTGCCTGTCCAAGAGCAAGGACATCAATACCGTCTATACGATCAACGAGCCCACTGCAGCTGGTGCCGTAGAGGCGCTGCAGGCAGCGGGCATCAAGGATGCAGTGGTCGTTTCCGTGGATGGCGGCTGCAGCCCTGGCATCGCGATGGTCAAGGACGGCACCATAGGAGCCACTTCGCAGCAGTACCCGATAAAGATGGCGGAAATGGGCGTGGAGACCATCAAGAAGATGGTCGACAGCAATGGCTCTGACAAGCCGCAGAACTCGCCTGGACTGAACTTCGTCGACGCAGGCGTTGCGCTAGTCACTGATAAGCCGGTGCAAGGTGTGGAGAGCATCACGTCAGCCGACGCCGAAAAGCTGTGCTGGGGCGGCAAATAACTCAGAAAGGAACTGACTGGCTGGCTCCGCCCACCGTGGCCCCCCACTGTGGGATGGAGCCAGGCCAGCGCACTGCGAGCGACGAGGAATCGGCTGCTCGCGAAATCGGAGTATCTCCTAGGGCAAGGAAGCTCACGTGACAACTACCGTCGAACCGCAGGCACCACATACCGCAGCTGAGCAATTCGCGATCCGGGAGCAGTCGCCGCTTCAGCGCATTCAACACATCCTGCATTCGCATCCCTCGATCAGCCCATTGTTGGTGCTGGTCATTTCAGTCATCGCCTTCACAATCATTAATCCCCGCTTCATCCAGCCCGCCACTATCGGCATCATCTTGCAGCAGGTGTCGGTGATCGCGGCTCTTGCGATCGGGCAGACGCTGGTGATACTGACAGCGGGTATTGATCTATCGGTTGGCGCAATTGCAATTCTGTCTTCGCTGCTCATGGCGAACCTTGCGGCCAAGAACGGGGTGCCAGGACCTCTCGCCTTGCTGATCGGCGTTGCGGCGGGGCTACTTGCCGGGGCTATCAACGGCGCACTGGTTACCCGGCTAAGGCTGCCACCGTTCATTGTGACCTTGGGCACCCTGAGCATCTTCACCGCGATCGCGCTGCTCTACTCGGGCGGCCAGCAAGTTGGCCGGCGCCAGCTGGCGCCCAGCCTTCTCTGGGCGGGGACGCCAATCTTCATAGGCCCCCTCCGGATCACCACGGGCGTGATCATCGTGGCGCTCATGGCCGTGGTTGTGGCATTCATTCTGAGCCAGAGCTCATGGGGTCGGCATGTGTACGCCGTAGGTGACGACGCCGAAGCGTCACGGTTGGTCGGTATCCGGGTCGACAGGGTGCTCTTCAGCGTCTACGCGCTCGCGGGCCTGATCTACGGCATCACCGGATGGGTGCAGATCGGGCGGTCGGGTACGGCGAGTCCCAACGCTATCGTCGACGCCAACCTGGATAGCATCACCGCCGTGGTGATCGGCGGTACCAGCCTGTTCGGTGGCCGAGGCTCGATCGTCGGCACCATCCTTGGTGCCTTGATTGTGGGGGTGTTCAGGATAGGTCTGAGCTTGGCCGGAGTCGACGACCAGTGGCGCCTCTTCGCCACCGGCGTGCTCGTCATCCTCGCGGTCTCGATCGACCAGTGGATCAGGAAGGTGAAGGCATGACCAACATTCCCGAAAGCAGCGAACTGACAGAGGAAGAGAAGGGCACCGTCGGTCTAGGGAATCCGCCGGTGCTCGCCGACCCGTCCGAAACGGTGCTGTCGGGCCGTGGCTTGATCAAGACCTTCGGCCGAGTCGTGGGCCTCGATGGTGTAGACATCGACCTGTTCCCCGGCGAGGTCCTCTCGGTGATCGGTGACAATGGCGCCGGCAAGTCGACGCTGATCAAAGCTCTCACCGGAGCGCTGATGCCTGACTACGGCCAGGTATATCTGGACGGCAACGAGGTGCACTTCAAGACACCGCAGGATGCACGGGGTTCCGGCATCGAGACCGTCTACCAGACACTCGCGGTTGCGCCTGCGCTGGACATCTCGGCCAACATGTTCCTGGGTCGGGAACGACGCCGCTCCGGCCCGCTCGGCTCGGTGCTGCGGATGCTCGACAAGAAGGGCATGAAGGAGGCCGCGGGCACGTCGATGGCCAACCTCGGCATCGCGACGGTGCAGAACATGGGGCAGGCCGTGGAGACACTCTCCGGCGGTCAGCGGCAGGCCGTGGCAGTTGCCAGGGCGGCGACTTTCGCCAGCAAGTTCGTCGTGCTCGACGAGCCAACTGCGGCATTGGGCGTGAAGGAGACCGGCCAGGTGCTCAATCTCATCCAGCAGATCAAGGAAAAGGGTCTACCGGTGATCTTGATCAGTCACAACATGCCGAATGTTTTCGAGGTGTCGGATCGGATTCACATCGCTCGGCTCGGTGGATGTGCCGGAGTGATCACGCCGAAATCCCATACGCCAACCGAAGCGGTAGCGATCATGACCGGAGCTACCACGCTCCAGAAAGGCTAGCTGCGAACTCCTTAGCGTGTCTGACCTGCGGATCCGAATTCACGCATTCGTTCTCCGACAATGGCGGTCATGGCCGCCATTGCCGCCGTGATCGCTGAGCTGGGCTCGACCTCAGAGGGGTATTCGCTGAGGGCGGTTCGCAGTGCCGCGGTCCAGGCCAAGTGCGAATCAGTGCCCTGATTGATCTTGCGAATGCCCTGTGAAATCCCTGCCTGCTTCTGGGCTGCGTCGATGCCGTACGACGGCGTGACTGAGCCACCTTGCTTATTGATGGCTGATACTGCGTCCAGCGGGATGGAGGAACTGCCGTGCAGGACTAGGGCGGTCCGCGGCAGGCGCTTCTTGATGTCGGCGATCAGGTTGATCCGAAGACGCTGGCCGCCGGACTCGTCTGTGAACTTGACCGTTCCGTGGCTCGTGCCGACCGCGACAGCGAGGGCGTCGACACCTGTTCGCGCCACGAACTCCTCGGCCTGCAAGGGATCGGCGTAGACGATCTCTTCGGTGACTCCAGTGATTTCGGCTTCAGCGCCACCAATCGTTCCAAGCTCACCTTCCACACTGATGCCGCGCGAATGGGCTACATCGACAACCGACGTGGTAAGCGCCACATTCGAGTCGAAGTCGTTCGGCTGGTCGTCCGCTAAGGAGCGGCTGGCATCGATCATGACGCTGGTAAAACCGTGATCCATGGCACGAACGCAATCCTCGAGGGTGCGACCGTGGTCTAGGTGCAGCGTGGCCATCACGTCGGTATAGCTCTCGACGACGGTCCGCAGCATGTGCCACCACCAGCTCTCGTCGCCGTACGCGCTCGTCCCCGCGATGGCCTGGACAATGACCGGCGACCGTTCCGCGCGGGCGGCGTCCAAGACTGCAGCGGCCTGGTTGAGGTCCGATACGTTGAAAGCGCCGACGGCATAACCGCCTCGCTCAGCACCGGCGAGCGTCGTGGCGAGGGTCTGCAGAGGCATTGTTGAGCTGTCCTTTCTGGACTTCGAATCGCTGGTTGAAGGGCTTGAGGGCGCGGTACAGGTCGCGGTACGTCTGTCGTTGCTGCGCGTACCAGTCAATCGTTCTGGCGTCCGGCTGAGCGGTGGCTCCGAGCGTAATCGGGGGAAGGTCGTCCAGATCAAACATCCCAATGCCAGCACCGGCAAGGAGTGCGGCGCCCCGAGCAGATGCGTTTCCGAGCGCCGGAGTAAGCGGCACCCCGGCAGCTGATGCACGAATAGCAAGCGTGACTGGACTAACTGCTCCAGTTCCGACGGCACGGACCTGACCGACCGGCACATCGGCGGCTGTGAACGCGGCGACGATGCTGCCCAGCTCGTAGCCTGCAGCCTCGAGGAACGCGCGCGTGAGCTGAGGTCTGCTGAGGTCAAGGGTCAGTCCGATTACGGCGCCCCGACCAGTTGGGTCGTTGTCCAAAGTGCCTGATCCGGCGAGATAAGGCAGCACAAGAATCGGCGGCGGCTCGGCGGACGACTCGGACAGCAACGCATTCACATCAGGTACGCCGGTCAGCGTGGCATACCACTCGAGTGTCCAACCACCGGCCGCGGTACCAGCCAGAGTCAGCCACCGTGCTGGCTGCCATGGGTAAGTAGCGAAGCCGGTGTCGGCAATCCCGACCGGCCGTTGTGGTGTCTCGACAGTGAGGCAATCGCTGGAGCCGAGCGCGAACGTCGAGACAGATCCTGCAGCGCCGCCGGCGCCGATAAAGGATGCAGCTTGATCGTGTGCGCCAGCGACAAGCGCGGTCGCGCCTGGCAAGCCGAGTCGTTCCGCAACCTCCGCTGAGACAGTGCCGATTACGGTTCCGGAAACTACACACTCTGCGAACGCGACGTCGGCGAGCCAGGGCGCGTCAACGGCCGCGGCAGCGATGACCTCAGCGGACCAACTTGCGGCGTTCACATCGAAGAGACCCGTGCGCGCCGCGGAAGTCCAGTCGATTGCGGGAGCAGCACCCCAACGGCTGGCAACGAAGTCACTCAGCGCGTGGTACGCACTCGCAGCCGGGGGACGCCAGGCGGCGTCACCCTCAGCAATCTTGTAGACGGAGAACATCCGATTGAGCGGTTGTCCAGTGATCTGCTGCACCCGGTCAGCACCTAGCCGCTGCGCCATCGCCTGGACCGCTGGCTCGCCGCGAGCGTCCATACCGACCGGTGCCAAGCTCAGCGCCCTGCCATGTCGATCGACTGGGATCACGACCTCTCCTTGGCTGCTGAAGGCGATCGCTCGTACCCGATCGCCTCGATCTGCGGCCTGTGCAGCGACGGAGCTGACCAGTGCTTCCGCGGTGTGCAGCACCGCCTCGGCGTCGAAAACGACCCACCCCTCCCTCGGCCGCTGGAGAGTCGTCTTCTCGGCTCCGGCTGCGATCTGCTGTCCTGCGGCGTCATACGCGACGGCCCGAACGCCACTGGTCCCAAGATCAACACCGACGATGCTCACGTGGTGATCCGATCTATCACTGTGGCGTTAGGGCATCGATGACTGTGCAGTAGCGCTCGTAGCAATCGTTCAGAATGTCGAGGTCGGTGAGACCCGATTCTTTAGGCTGATCCGTCACATCGGGTACGGAGTGCCAGTTCGGCCACCATCCCTGCGAGACGCCAGCGGTCAATGCCGCTCCATACGCCGCGTCCCGATGAGTAGTTCGGTACGGAATTCCGAAAACACCGCTGATGATTCGGCACCACAGCTCGTTTTGAGCACCGCCTCCCTTCAACGTCAGTACATCGCTCGGCAGCGGGGTTCCCCTTGTTTGCTGCAGGCGGCGAAGCTCGAAGGCGACTCCCTCGAGTGCTGCCCGAACAAGATCGCCTCGGGTGTGCTCGGTGGTAAGTCCCACGAAGGCACCAGGCGCACCGCCACCTCGCGCGCCGCGTTCGCCCATCAAGAACGGAAGAAACAGTAGGCCGTGGGCACCAGGCGGTGCTGAAGCGGCGGCCGAGGTAAACGAGGTCAGGGCATCGCCCGGCGCAAGCATGTCGCGGAGCCACTGCAGGCTCTTGCCCCCTGCGTGAAGTGAGTCGAGCCTCAACCACAAATCCGACTGGGCGTGGCAGAAAGAGCCAGGAACAAGGTGGTCAGATACTCCCAATACGACCGCCGATGTGCCTAGGATGATCGCCATGTCGCCGGCACGCTTGAGCCCAGCAGATAGAGCTTCGGCGAACTGATCACCAACGCCGATAGCCGTTCTGGCCGCGGCAAGCGCTGGACCAGCAGGCGTTTCCACGACGCCGCCGTCGGCCACTGGATCGGTTACCGATGGCAGCAGCCCACGATCGACTTCCAGTTCGGACAGGATGCGGTTGGACCACTCTCGTGTTGCCGAATTCAGCATTCCGGTGCCAGAGGCATCGGTCCAATCGGTCGCGATGCGTCCGGTATAACGCCATCGCAAATAATCCTTCGGCAGCAGGACGGTTGCAGCACTGCTGAAAATGTCAGGCTCGTGGCTTCGAACCCATAGCAGCTGTGGCAGCGTGAAGGCCGGCAGCGGCGGATTTCCTGTTATGGCCGCAATGTCGGGTATCCGGTTCTCGATCATGGTGCACTCGGCCGTTGCTCGGCGATCCGCCCAGAGAATGGCGGGGCGGACCGGGTGAGCATCGGCGTCGAGCAGCACGAGGCTGTGCATCTGGCCGGTGATCGACAACGTGAGGTGGTCCTGGGCACCGACCCCGACACCCTCCAGCGCACGCTGCAGGGTGGTATCCACCGCTTCACCCCAGGCAAGCGGATCTTGTTCGGCCCATCCGCGATAGGGAGTGGAGATCGGATAGGGCGGTGATGTCAGCGTGTTAGCAGTCAGGTCATCGGCAACGACGGTTACCTTGCATGCAGTCGTTCCGAGGTCGATTCCAACTAAGAAGTCCATGGAGTACTCAGTTCGTCCATCTCATGACAGCTGAGCGCGTACCACCGATCTCGGGTGGACCATTGCATCGGCAGGCGGCGGCAATTGAATTCGTTGCTGCTCACTACTTTGACAGACAGGACATGTTCTCTATGGGACTCGGCACTCAAATCCGGCTACGCCGGTTGTTCTCTCACCCATCTGGCCGGCTGTTCGGCATCGCTGTCGACCACTTCATCGGTTACGGCGACGTTCGTGCTGGAGGGCTGCACAATTTGCCTCAGGCATTAGATCGAGTAATGACCGCTGGACCGGATTCCGTCACGATGCTGCCCGGATCGGCATCCCATCTGTGGGGCAAGTTCGCCGGACAAGCAAGCTTGATCATCCAGGCCGGCTTGTTCACTGCAGATGATCGGGTACGCGAGTTGATCGCGACGCCAGACGACGCTGCTCGCCTTGGTGCTGATGCGCTGGCTGTCGCAATCGGAGTGAGAGGCCCCTATGAGGGCAGCTATCTTCGCTGGCTGACCGACAGTGTGGCCGCGGCAGCGAAGATCGAGATGCCGGTCATTGCACACATCTATCCCCGCGACTACTCCGGTGATGTGCCGGTCATCCGATTCGTGCCAGAGGAGATCGCCTGGGCCGTTCGGTGCGGCGTGGAAACCGGCGTGAATGTGATCAAGGTCGGATATCCGGGTGACTTGTCGGCGTTCGCGGAAATAGTGGCCTCGGCACCTGTGCCAGTGGTCATAGCTGGCGGACCGCGGACCGAAACCATCCATGACGGGCTGGTCTTCACCGCGGAGGCGTTGAAAGCTGGTGCGGTCGGCGCAGTCGTGGGCCGCAACATCTGGGGCGCCGCTGACCTTGAGGGTGTAGCCGCTGCCTATCGGGCGGTCATCCATGACAGCGCGAGTCCAGAAGTGGCCCTTGCTTCAGTGGGAATAGAGGGTGACACCTGAGGTGGATCAATTCGATGTGGCAGGCGCCGGCTGTGCTTCGATTGATGATTCCTTCTATGTCGACGCTTCTCCGACCGACGATAAGGGCCGCATCCTGGCGCGTGAACGTCAGCCTGGGGGGAACATCGCAACCGCCTTGGTAGCCGCCGCCGAACTTGGCGCGAGGGTCGGATTTGTCGGACGGCTAAGTGATCGCGACGAAGGTGCCGTTGTTCGTGCGGACTTTGCGGCGCATGGCGTGGATCTGCAGTTCACAGTGCCTGATCCCCAAGCAGGACCAATCCGGGCCACCATCGTGGTCTATCAGGACGGCGAGCGCTTCATCGCCTATGACGATGTGACGACGATCGGATTGTCTCCTGGCGACGATGTGACAGCTCTCCGGCAGGCCCGAATTGTGCTGCTAGACAAATACGCCCTTGCTCCCGCTGTTGCCGCCCTCAGAGCAGCGGGAAGCGAAGCCATGATCGTTGCCGATGTGGAAGCCGAGGTCGATCGGGGCTCGTTGGAACGAGTCCAACACCTCGTGCTGCCGATGGCTGCTGCGCGTCAGCTCAGCGGCGAAACTGATCCAGCCGCAATAGTGAACGTGCTGTGGAGTGATCGGCGAGCAGCCGTTGTCGTTACCGATGGTGGGCATGGCGTCTGGTTCCGTGACCTGACCGGGCCGAACTGTCAGCACCATCCGGCCTTTGAGGTCCCAGTTGTCGACACAACGGGCTGCGGGGACGTCTTTCACGGCGCGTACGCCGTCGCTCTTGCACGTGGGTTTGACATATCCGAGTGCGTCAGATTCGCTGCTGCCGCAGGAGCTATCTGTGCAACTGGCCGTGGCGGTCGCGGACGGCTACCCACCGAGGAGACCATCAGCCAAATTCTCCGGGGCGAACTCAACCCCTTGGGTACAGATCTGCAGTCAGGATGAACTGCCTGTCAGTGGATCAGCCTGGCGAAGGTCGGAGATGATCCGGCGTTCGTGCTCGGTTAACGGGAAGCCGCTGATGCCACGCCAGGCCAGGCTGCTGACCAGGTGCTTGGCTTCCTCGACGGTGATCATGGACGGCCCGCCCGATATCCAGTAGCGGGCGCTTACCTGGGCGATACCGACCAGCGACACCGCCAGCAGCTTGGCCTGCTTGCGTGGCAACGATGTGTCTCCGGCAATAACCTCGGCAATAGCGTCGGAAATCTCATCGTTCACGCGGGCAAGGCGCTGTTGCACGGCGCCATCACCGGTCAGATCGGATTCGAAGACGAACCGGAACTCATTGCTGTCGGAGGAGACGAACTCATAGAAAGCGGCGACAGTCGCGATCACTCGCTCCGCATTGTCGTCGGTCGAGGCCAAAGCCTCCTCGACGATCTCCACCAGCCGGTCGCAGCTCTGGTCGAGCAGGGCCAGGTAGAGATCGAGTTTTGACGGAAAGTGCTGATACAGCACGGGTTTTGATACACCGGCCGCATCAGCAATCTCATCCATCGCGGCCGCGTGGTAGCCCTTGGACGCGAAGACCTCGCTAGCTGCCTCAAGCAGCTGAAGGCGTCGTTGGTCCCGCGGCAAGCGGGTCGGTCGGCTACTCATCGCCTCCTTCTCCAGGTTGGTGGCCACTAGTTCACCCTAACCTCGCGGCTTCCTTTGCAGCGCCGGTGCGACGCTGATCAGGATTGGAGTGCGCTGCGCACGTCGGTGTGCTTAAAATCATCGCCTTTGTAGAGCAGCGGCTCGTCGCGCTCAATGGCGAGCGCGTACGCGAAGCAGTCGCCGAAGTTGAGACCGGCTAAATGGCCGCTGCCCTTTCCGAAGTTTCGATAAGCCGAGCGGGCGATCCGGACCTGAGATGCGGTGACTTCGGCCAGCTCAACTGTCGCGGCTGCGAGATAGCGGTCCAGCTTCTCACCAGGGCCAGGTGAGCGGTGCCGATCGAGCACAATTGCGGCTTCAAGGTAGTTTGCGACAGAAAGCATCGGTTTGACCGCCTCGCTCAGCACATCATTGAATTTCTCGGCGTCAGGCTCACCGGTAAGGATGGCGATGAGGACTGAGCTGTCAACGATCACTTTGGCATGCCCAGTTCGTCATACAGAAGATCATTTGGATTGTTGCTGATCTCTCGATCTATCTGCCTGGCAGATTCGCGGGCAATCCGCATCATCGCTTCCCGGCGCGCGCTTCGGCTTTCCGCGCGCTCTAACTCGTCAAGTCGACGGCGCACGGCATCCTCGACAGCAGAAGTTTGCGATTGCCCGGTCAGCTCGGCGAGCCGACGTACTAGCCGGTGTGTCTCTTCGTTCTTGATATTCAAACTCACGGTAGAACTCTACCTTAACAAGGAATATTTCTACCATTTGTTTGGTAGTCCCGCTTAGAAGTCGTCTGGCAGCTGCGGAGGGTTGGTGGTAAGCAGATCGGCGGCCAAGTCACCGTAGTCGGCGACTCGGGCCAGGACCTCCTCAGGACTAAACCGAAGATCATCTGATTCGCTGACGTTGCCCAACTCATCCCAGGTCACCGGTGTCGCAACCGCAGGAAACTCCCGGCCCCGCATCGAGTAGGGCGCGATGGTGTTGCGGGCCGCGAGGTTCTGGTTGTAGTCGACATAGATCCTGCCCGCTCGTTGCTGCACCGACATGGCGGCCACGAAAAAGTCTGGCTGTGCCTTGTGCAGCGAGCCGTTGAGCTGCTTGACGTAGCTCCAGGCGGTCTTGCTGCGGGTCGGCGCAATTGCGGCGTACACCTGAATGCCCTTGCTTCCGGAAGTTTGCGCGATCGGGATCATGCCATCCTCGGCCAGCCTGGCTGCCACAATCAGTGCCGCCCGAGCGGTGTCGACGATGGTCATGCCGGCGCCGGGATCCAGATCGACCACGATTCGATTGGCCAGCGGCTCACCGCGCTGCGGCCCGTGCTCAGGAAGGCTGATGATTCCTTTTGCCGCCGTAGCGGTGCGTACGATCCACTGCGGTACGTGCATCTCCAGAGCAGCGAGATTAGCCAGCCAGACGACCGCCGCTTCATCGTCGGCGACGATGTAGTCGATGATTCCATCGCTGGTGTTGACCTTGACCCGCCGCACCCACTCGGGCGTGCCCATCGGCGCGTTCTTTTCATAGAAAGGAGACCGGTCGGGGCCTACTCCGTCTGGGAATCTCAGCCTCGTCATCACACGGTCACGGATATGGGGCAGCATCACCGGAGCGATCCGCACGTAGTAATCGATCACCTCAGCCTTGGTGAAGCCGACGCTCGGATAGAGCACCTTGTCGAGGTTGGTCAGCGTCAAAGTCCGATCACCCACCCGGGTGACGATCTCGTCTGCGCCGGCCATGGCCCTATCCCATCATCCGGAATAGGACTTCGCGGAGGCGCGTTTACGCTCACGATCGAGAGAGCCTGTTGCCGCGGTGGCGCGCCGCGTCCTTGAGCTGGAGGAGAACCGTGGCCTTGCCGCCTTTGGTAGAGCCTGCCGATGAACTGACCATCGACGAGGTACGCCGCTATAGCCGTCATTTGATCATTCCCGATGTCGGGATGGACGGCCAGAAGCGGCTGAAGAACTCACGAGTGCTGGTGATTGGGGCCGGTGGCCTGGGCAGTCCGGCGCTGTTGTATCTCGCCGCGGCTGGCGTCGGGACGCTGGGCATCGTCGACTTTGACACCGTCGATGAATCCAACCTGCAGCGCCAGATCATTCACGGTCAGTCCGATATCGGAAAGTCCAAGGCCCAATCAGCCAAGGAGTCGATCGCCGACACCAACCCGTTCGTCAACGTCGTCGTGCATGACGTCCGGCTGGACAACGACAATGTCATGGAGATCTTCACTCAGTACGACTTGATCATCGATGGCACGGACAACTTCGCCACCCGATACATGGTCAATGACGCCGCGGTACTGCTCGGCAAGCCGTACGTCTGGGGCTCGATCTATCGGTTCGACGGCCAGGTCAGCGTGTTCTGGGCCGAGCACGGCCCCTGCTATCGCTGCCTGTATCCGGAGCCTCCACCGCCGGGCATGGTGCCGAGCTGCGCCGAGGGCGGTGTACTCGGGGTTCTGTGTGCCTCGGTCGGGGCAACGCAGGTCACTGAGGCGATCAAGCTGCTGACCGGAATCGGTGAACCGCTCATCGGACGGCTCCAGATCTACGACGCGCTGGAGATGAACTGGCGTCAGCTAAATGTGCGGA
>C688J35102_120990020_pt1 | contig 19385 bp, 23 predicted proteins | sample HopSoiMetagenom2_FD_35102 | JGI IMG/M metagenome (IMG submission 35102)
GCGTCACGTAATGCGAGTTGGCGTAGATTTTGATGAATTCCAGCTCGTCCTGCTTGTGGCCGGTGAGCGGGTCGAACTCCTCGATCGATTCCACGGTGTCGCCGAACAGGTTGACGCGCCAGGCGCGGTCCTCGTAGTGAGCCGGAAAGACGTCGATGACGTCGCCGCGCACCCGGAAGGTGCCGCGGGCGAAGTCGCCCTGGGTGCGCTTGTATTGCAGCGCCACCATGTCCGATATCAGCTGGCGCTGGTCGATGCGCTCGCCTCGCTTCAGCGCGAAGGTCATCGCGGTGTAGGTTTCGACCGAGCCGATACCGTAGATGCACGACACCGAAGCGACGATGATGACGTCGTCGCGCTCCAGCAGCGCCCGCGTCGCCGAGTGACGCATGCGGTCGATCTGCTCGTTGATGGAGGAATCCTTCTCGATGTAGGTGTCGGTGCGCGGGACGTAGGCCTCCGGCTGGTAGTAGTCGTAATAGGAGACGAAATATTCCACCGCGTTGTCGGGGAAGAAGCTCCTGAACTCGCCATAGAGCTGCGCGGCCAGCGTCTTGTTCGGCGCCAGGATCAGCGCCGGGCGCTGCGTCGCCTCGATCACCTTGGCCATGGTGTAGGTCTTGCCGCTTCCGGTGACGCCGAGCAAAACCTGGGTGCGGTCGTTGCGCTTGATGCCCTCGACCAGCTCGGCGATCGCGGTCGGCTGGTCGCCCTTCGGCTCGTATTCCGATTTCAATTCGAACCGCACGCCGCCTTCGGATTTCTCCGGGCGCGGCGGCCGGTGCGGCGTCCATACCCTGAGCGAGCCGTCTTCCTTGCGGAATTCCGGCCGCCCGTCGCGGATCAGGTTCTCCAGCGCCTCCGCGGTGGCGGCGACGCCCAGCGATTCCATCTTATTGCGCGGCGGCCGCGCCAGCGCCGCGGCGTCCTCCTCCTCGGTGGTGAAGCCGAGCTGCCGCGCCAGCTCCGGGTCCAGCGTCGGAATGGTGGCGGAGGTGCCATAATTGGCCGGAGCGAATTCCGACTGCGGCGCTTCGCTGAGGCCGCGGCCGGCATCGTCCGGAAAATTCTTCGGCGTCGACTTGCGCGCGCGATGCATCGCCGCCTCGCCGCCGGCACGCCGGTCCTTGGAATTATCCGGCGGCGGTTGCAGCCCGGTGCCGGAGCCGATGCCGGCATCGCCCCGCGAAATCGCCGGATTGAGCAGTTCCGCCAGCGCCGGCCCGATCGGCTGCACCTCCGGCCGATGCGCCTTGGATTTCGGAGTTTTGGGGGACTTTTTCGAGGTGTCGGGAGATTTCGCCATCGGGCAAATATGGGATGAGTCCGGCTTGGATGAAAGAGCAAGACGATTTTCGGAAGCCGGGCGGCGCGGAGTAGCTCCGCGTCCGCCCTTCGCCAGCCCATCAGTTCGCGACCAAATGGTGGTCCTCGAGCCTGACCGTAGCCATATCGTAGCGCGATTGAGCCAGCGTCCTTACGCCGACTTGGTGAAAGCCGATCTTCAGATACTTCTTGTCGACGTGAATGCGAAGATATCCGTAATTGTGGTCATCATATTTCGCGAGGATGAGGTGCTTCACCTTGGCGAGCGGGTTCTTGCCCTCGAGATATTTGACGTCCTGGCCGGGATGCGGTTCGACGGCCGGCTGTCCTTTGCGCGGTCGAACCAGAGAGTTGACGTTGTGCCCGCCGTCTCCGCAAACGATGAAGGGGACGTTGATCTCCTTGCCCTCGAATTGCATAATTCGCGTATAGCGCTGCATGTTGTGCGCGTGCGCGGAGAGAAAGGCATGCGGGTAGATGCCTTCCTCGTGGCAAATCGTGTCGATTTGGCGAAGCATGGCCGTGCTGGAGCCGTGATTGCCGCCGGAGCCCTTTGACTTGCTGGGCGGGGAATAGCTGAACGGCGGATGATGCGTCGTGAGGATGACGGCCCCCGGATATTTCTCCTGCTTGATGCGCCGCAGTTGCGCTCGGAGAAACTCGAGCTGCACATCGGATACAGCCGACCATTTTTTCTCGAGATTCGAAATCACTCCTGGGTCTTCCAGCGCGTTGCTGAACAAGCCGATGATTCTGACGAACGGCGCTTCCAGGGTGAAATAGACGCCAGGCTGCGTCATCGCGGTTCGATGCAGCGAGCCGGCCTCCGCCGTAATGACAGTCTGCGGGTTGCAGAAATTGCGCTGGAAAGTCACCAGCGGTGTGTCGGCCGGCTTCGTTCCCGGCACCACGAATGAGTCATGATTACCCGGGATCGCGAAGATCGGCGCAGGATAGTTGCGAAACGGTTCATAGAACTGGTCGTAGTAATACCTTGCCTCGCCGAAATTGTAGACGACATCACCGAGGTGAAACAGGAAAGCGGCGCGATCATCCTCCTCGGATGACATGCAATCGAGCGTTACCTGATCGGCGACGCGAAGTTCGTTGGGGTATTTGCCGGCATTCGAGGCGCCCGAATCGCCGAATGCATGAAAGATGACCTTGCCCGCATCGGTGATTTTCTTGACGATCTGAGCACCGTGACTTCCGTAAGCCTCCGCGAGAGCGAACATTTGATCCGCGGCTATTCGCGATTTCGGTACGGCCACCACGTTTTTCTTCGAGAGGTCTCCGATTTGCTTGTACAGGGCGGAATCGCTCGGGTGGCTCGTCGAGAAGCCAGTCGGGTCTGGTGAGGAGCCGTCTTCGCCGAAAATAGGCTCGTGAAACACGGGTTGAATAAGTTTGACGTGCGCTGGTCTGACCATCTGAAATATCCCTTCGGGTTGGAAACGCGATGATTATGAGTGCTGAAACCAGAGTTTACAACCTGAGCTTAGCCTGGGCGCGCGATCGGGACCTCCGATCCCGCGATGTTGTTCGATCCGGCAAATCTATCTAGATTACGGTAGCGGCCGACTTGGCGCCGAATGTTCGAGGAATTCCGTTGCCCGCCGACATCCACCCGCTCGCCGGCAAAGCCGCGCCGCCGTCCATGCTGGTCAATGTGCCGCGGCTGGTGACGGCGTATTTTGCCGACCGGCCCGATCCCGCCGTCGCCGCGCAGCGGGTCGCGTTCGGCACCTCGGGGCATCGCGGGTCTGCGCTGAACCACGCCTTCAACGAGGCGCATATTCTCGCCATCAGCCAGGCGCTGTGCGAGCACCGCCGGCGCGCCGGCATCGACGGGCCGCTGTTCGTCGGCATCGACACCCACGCGCTGGCCGAGCCGGCCTTTGCCAGCGCGCTGGAAGTGTTTTGCGCCAACGGCGTGACCGTGATGATCGATGCCGGCGGCGGCTATACGCCGACGCCGGTGATCTCGCACGCGATCCTTACCTACAACAAGGGCCGCACGCGGGGGCTGGCCGACGGCGTGGTGATCACGCCATCGCATAACCCGCCGGAGGATGGCGGCTTCAAATACAATCCGCCGAACGGCGGGCCGGCGGATACCGATATCACCTCGGCCATCGAGCGCGCCGCCAACGCGCTGCTCGAAACCAATCTGAACGGCGTCAAGCGCACGCCGTACGATCGCGCGCGCGTGTCATCGAACGTGCATCGATACGACTATGTCACCCCCTACGTCGCCGATCTCGCCAATGTCGTGGACATGGAGGCGATCCGTGCTTCCGGCGTCAAGATCGGCATCGATCCGCTAGGCGGCGCGGCGGTGCATTACTGGCAGCCGATCATCGAGCGCTTTCGTCTTGCCGCCACGATTGTCAGCGACGCCGTCGATCCGACCTTCCGCTTCATGACGCTGGACTGGGACGGCAAGATCCGGATGGACTGCTCGTCGCCTTATGCGATGGCGCGGCTGATCGGCATGCGCGAGCAGTTCGACGTGGCGTTCGCGAATGATACCGACGCCGACCGCCACGGCATCGTGACGCGCTCCAGCGGGCTGATGAATCCGAACCATTTTATCGCCACCGCGATCGCTTACCTGTTCACGCACCGTCCGGACTGGCGCCCCGACAGCGCCATCGGCAAGACCATCGTCTCGAGCGCGATCATCGACCGCGTCGCGCAAAAACTCGGGCGCCGGCTGGTGGAGACGCCGGTCGGGTTCAAATGGTTCGTCGACGGGCTCGGCGACGGCTCGTTCGGCTTCGTCGGCGAGGAAAGCGCCGGCGGCACGTTCCTGCGCCGCGACGGCCAGGTGTGGACCACCGACAAGGACGGCCTGATCCTGGGCCTCGTCGCCGCCGAGATGACCGCGCGCACCGGCCGCGACCCGGGCGTGCTGTTCGACGAGCTGACGCGCGAGCTCGGCGTGCCGTTCTACCAGCGCATCGACGCGCCGGCGACGCCGGCGCAGAAGAGCCGCTTGAAAGCGCTGTCGCCGCAACAACTGGCGATGACGGAGCTCGCGGGCGACCCGGTGCGCGCGGCGGTGACCGCGGCGCCCGGCAACGACCAGCCGTTCGGCGGCATCAAGGTCTCCACCGCCAACGGCTGGTTCGCCGCGCGCCCCTCGGGCACCGAGGACGTGACCAAGATCTACACCGAAAGCTTCGTCGGCGACGAGCACCTCCGCCGCATCCAGGCCGAAGCGCAGGCCGCGATCGCCCGCGCGATCGGGAGCTAGGCCTTTCAGGCCGTCATTGCCGGGCTTGACCCGGCAATCCATCGTCTTCGAAAGACTCTTGTGAAGAGTTGATGGATGCGCGGGTCAAGCCCGCGCATGACGGGTGCGCGTCCGGGACACGGAAGCCCACACGCGGAAGTGAAGCCGCGCCATTGACTCCGCGCCGCGCGGCGGCGACATTCATGCATCCGCATCCATTTTCCGCGCGCCATCGCATCAACAGGAAACGCCGATGATCGACCTGCATTACTGGACCACGCCGAACGGCCACAAGGTCACGATGTTCCTCGAGGAGACCGGGCTGCCTTACAAGATCTTCCCGGTCAACATCGGCAAGGGCGACCAGTTCAAGCCGGAGTTTCTGCAGATCGCGCCGAATAACCGCATTCCGGCGATGGTCGATCACGCGCCGAAAGGCGGCGGCAAGCCGATCTCGATCTTCGAATCCGGGGCGATGCTGCTGTATCTCGCCGAGAAGACCGGCAAGTTCCTCTCCGCCGATCTTTATGCCCGCTACGACACCATCCAGTGGGTGTTCTGGCAGATGGGCGGGCTCGGGCCGATGGCGGGCCAGAACCATCACTTCCGCAACTACGCGGTGGAGAAAATCAAATACGCCATCGACCGCTACGTCAACGAGACCAACCGGCTCTATGGCGTGCTCAACAAGCGCCTTGCCGACCGCGAGTTCATCGCCGGCGAGTATTCGATCGGCGACATGGCCTGCTATCCCTGGATCGTGCCGTACAAGAACCAGGAGCAGAATATCGAGGATTTCCCGAACCTGAAGCGCTGGCTGGAAACCATCGCCGCCCGCCCCGCCACGGTGCGTGCCTATGCCAAGGCGAAAGAGGTCAACCCGAACTACGGCCAGCCCGCGATCCGCACCGAAGAAGAACGCAAGCTCTTGTTCGGCCAGACCGCCGCGGTGGTGAAGTAGCATCCGGTGTCCCGGACGCGCTGCGGCGTCCTTCACGCTGCCGCGCAGAGCCGGGACCGTACCAGACGCCGGTGCTCGTTACGATCCCGGATCAGCAGCGCATCACGCCGCAAGCGCGGCGCGCTGCGCAGCATCCGGGAAACAAGACGCTCAGCAGCTGCCGTAGTAGAAGCACGAATACGGCGTGCCATAATATTCGTCGTAGGGCAGCGGCCGCCATAATAGCGCCGGGTCGACCGGATCGATGATGACACGCGCCGGGATGCCGTAGCTGTTGGTGTAGGGCGCCCACGGATAGCGGCCATAGGCGAACGGCCGGGCGTCATAGGGCACCGGCGGGCCGGCGATGATGGTGGTGCGGTAGCTGTAATGCGCACGCGGCAGGCCGGCCGGCAACGGATGCCTGACCACGACGCGCTTGACGCGGGCGGCGCCGGCGTCGGGCAGCACGCGGTCGGCGGCATCCGCCGGAACGCTGCCCAGCGCGAGGCCGGCAGTTGCTGCGATCAACACAGCCGATAATTTGCTGCGGAACATGGCGCGTATCCTCGTTACCAGCGCGATCAAAGCGCGGGCGTGGGCGCGAGTCCACCGAAAAAACTATTCGAAGATAACGCCGATGCGGTTCTGCCGGGTCCACACCACGCGGCAGTTGCGGACCACGCGGTCGCGCTCGGTCATCAGCTGGAAGCGGTTCGGCACGAACACAGGATCCGGCACCTCGATCGCTGCGCCCTCGGCGGAGACGTTCACCACGGTGCAGCGCGTGCTGGCGCCATGGCATGAAATATAGGCCGGCTCGTCCGCCTCGGCACGCGGGCCTCGGCGTCGTTCTTCCGGTGCGGTGGCGCGGGCGCTGGACATGGCCCGAATGTAGCCGGGCAGCGTTAACGATTTGTCCATTGTGGAACTCGGCGGGAGTTAACGAGGATTAACCGCCGCCGTCATTCCGGGGCGAGGCCATGGGCTCTTGCCCATGGCGTCGAACCCGGAATCCAGAAGCTGGTACCCGACTTCTGGATTCCGGGTCCGCGCGAAGAGCGCGTCCCGGAATGACGGCTAATGCGAGGGCCCGCGCGGTCAACTCCCGACGCGCGTCTCCCCCGGATGCGCGCAGACGTCGACCCATTCCGCCGACGTCAGCTCCGCCATCCGCATCGGAGCGATCCGCACCGCGCTGTGCGTCGAGCCTGCCGCCGGCACCACCTCGTCGAACGCTTGCAGCGACACGTCGCAATAGACCGGCAGCGGTGTCTTCAGCCCGAACGGACAGACGCCGCCGACCTCATGGCCGGTGATATGAGCCACCTCGTCGGGCCCAAGCATCTTCGGCTTGCCGCCGAAGCGCGCCTTGACCTTCTTGTTGTCCATCCGCGCAGTGCCGCTGGCGACGATCAGCACCACGCGCTCGCCGATCCGCAGCGACAGCGTCTTGGCGATCCGCGCCGGCTCCACGCCATAGGCCTGCGCCGCCAGCGCCACGGTGGCGGAGCTCAAGTCCGATTCGATGACGGCAATGTCGGGCGCGTGCTCGGCAAAGAACGCACGGACGGAAGCGAGGCTCATGGAATTGCTCGTGTTGTTTCAACTGTCATAGAGGCCGACCAGCCCCGGCAATTCCGCCAGCGCGTGGATGCGGTGGTCCGGGTCGCAGCCGAGTTCGTCCATCTGGGTGCGCAGCGCCTTGAACATCGTGAGCGGCGGCAGTACCGCGTTGTCGACGCAGGCGAGCGCCATCGCTTCCGGCGTCACGCGCTCGATCCAGGCGACGGTGAGGCCGAATGCCTTGGCGCCACAGGCATCCCACGGGTTCGACGACACGAACAGCACCTCCGCCGGAGCTGTGCCGAGCCGCTGCTCGATCAGGGCATAGGCAAGCGGGCTCGGCTTGAAAATCTTTTGCGCGTCGACGCTGATGGTGGCGTCGAGCACCGGCTCGAGGCCGCTGTTGCGCACCAGCGCGGTGAGCATCCCTGTCGAGCCGTTGGAGAGGATCGCGATCTTGCGCCCGCGCAACGCCGCGAGCGTCGCCATGGCGTCGGGATAGAGGTCGAGGTGCAGATATTTTTCCATGATGCGGTCGACGACCTCCGCATCGCTCGTTAGCCCGAGGCAGCGCAGCGTGTAGGCCAGCGCGTCCCGCGTCACGACCGAGAAGTCCTGATAGCGTTGCATCAGCGAGCGCAGCCAGCTGTATTCCAGTTGCTTGATGCGCCAGATCTGGGTGATCAGCTCGCCATAGCCGGGAAACGCTTCCTCGGTGACGGCCGCGACCGACTGGACGTCGAACAGCGTGCCATAGGCATCGAACACCACGGCCTTGATCACGGCGCTTTCGTCCCTTCACCGATGTGCTCGTTCAGAAATTCGCGCAACGCCGCGTCGGCCTGCTCGGCGGCCGGTCGGTCGAACTGCAGGCGATGGCCGAGCAGCTGGACGGGCCCTCGAAGCGCCGGCACGTCGAACGCATGCGCCGCGCCGGGATAGACCACCAGCCGCATCGGCACGCCGTCGCCGCGGCGCCGCGAGATGCCGTAATCGTCGCGGCCCTCGACCATGTTGCGGCACTCCTGCGCCAGCGTCCAGTCGTCGCGCTCGCCGATCAGCACCAGCACCGGCACCGTCATGTCGTCCTTGAAGCCGAGGCAGGGCGGATAGAACGCGACCGCCGCGCGAAATTTGATCGAAGAGGCGCGCTCGATAGCGCCGCGCTCCACCGATGTCAGCGCGAGCCACGCGCCGAGCGAAAACCCGACCACCGCCACCCGTGACGCATCGACCGAAGCCTGCCGCGCCAGATATGCCAACGCGCGATAGGCATCGAGCGCGAGATCCACCGGCGCGCCGCCGCACGCGCTCTTGATGCCGCGCGGCCCGAAACTGTCGACGCTCAGCGTGACATATCCCCACGACGCGATGCGCCTGCCCCAGCGCTCGTCCAAGGCGCGCCAATCGCCCGCGCACGAATGCAGCAGCACCACCGCGGGCGCGGGGCCGGCGATGGCGGGCTGGCGCAGCAGCCCTTGCAGCGGGCGCGCGGTGGCGAGCGGGGATTCGAACTCGACGACGGTGGAGGAGGAATCGGACTGTGCTGCAGCCAATGCGCCTACATTTCCGATCAGGATCGCGGCAACGAACGCGGTGACTTTGGGCAGGGTCGTCAGGGTTGATACCTCGGGTCAATGTACCATCCAGCACTCGCTTGGAGTGTCGCCCGGCGCAGTCGGTCGTTCAACCCTTCTATACGCCGGCGCGATACGACAGCCGTTCTGTCGCATAATCGTGAGTGACGCCGCCGCGAAACGAGCCTTGGCGCGGAGTTTAGATAGCTTCGGGGGAAAGTGCCGCCAAAGTGGAATGCGCTTGTGTTTCGAGCAGATGGAGATCTCTGACGCGACCATATGGTTTTAAATTAGGAGCTTGACAAGCGCGTTAAGTTGATGTTCGATTTTAAGTTGTATTTATTCGGTTTTGGTAAAAGGAAGATTTGATGCCTAAACATCCCGAAAATAAAGCAGTCGACACCGACGGCAAGATCAGCCGACGCAAGGTGCTGGGAAAAGCGGCGCTCGCTGTTGGAGGCGCGGTGGCAGCGGTGGCATCTGGCGTGGACGCACGAATCGCACTCGCGCGACCCTCGGATGTCTCGATCGACGGTTCCGGCAAAGTGACCGTAAACGGGACCGTGCTCGCGGTACAGACTACCAAGCCCAAGGTTGAACCCAGGCCCCAAGCTCCGATGCGAAGTAAAAATAAACCGTGCTCGGGCACCGGGTGCATTTTCAACCGGACCAAGCCTAAAAACATAAAGCCCGGCTTTCCAGAAGGGCGTTGATGCGCCTCATGGACGCGCTGGACGGTATCTGGGCAAAAGTTTTTTCTAGATACGAAGCATATTATAGGTTTCGTAAACATACCGAGTTCCTGACATATTCTCACGGGGGCTGACATGGGAGCAGAATTAGTTCAGCGCGAATGTCTTCTCGCTAATTATCTCGAGCTCATCATTATGCCCACGGAGGCATGCAACTTTCGCTGTACTTATTGCTACGAGACGTTCGAGCACAAGCAGATGAAGGCAAGCGTCGTCACCGGCATCAAGTCGCTCATTGATCGGCGCGCCGGCGACTTGGACGAGCTACAAATCAGTTGGTTCGGCGGCGAGCCACTCTTGGCGTTCGACGTTATCACCGATATTTGCACGCATGGGATCAAAGTTGCAAAATCGAATGGATTCGATTTTTCTTCAAACATGACCACGAATGGCTATTTCCTCGACCGAAAGCGCTTCCTGAGCTGTCTTGCCCTCGGAATAGATTCGTTTCAAATCTCGCTCGATGGAGATGAGCATACACACAACGCTTCACGCAAATTGGCCTCTGGCGCGGGCACTTTTGATCGCATCTGGGCGAATATCATGTCAATGAAGCAGCTGTCGGTTGATTTCACCATTTTGCTGCGGCTGCATTACACGTACGAGAATTTTCTTTCCATTGCCGAGTTCGCGCGCCGCACCAATGACGCGCTGGGAAACGACCGGCGGTTCGAATTTTTTTTCAAAAACATCACGCGTTTAGGTGGCCCCAACGACGAAAGCATCACGCTTCTCTCGGAGAAGCAGCAACTGGACATCGAAGCATATCTTTGGGATGCGTGCGGGCGTGATCGATCACCGGTCCCAGCCGAAGATAAGGTTTGTTACGCGGCCCAGGGAAATTCGCTGATCGTCAGGTCCACGGGTCGTTTGGCGAAGTGCACGGTCGCCCTGACCGACGATTTCAACGACATTGGGTTTATCAAGGAAAATGGCGACATTTGCGTTGACCAACCGAAGTTTCGCCGTTGGATCGCGCCGGTCATTGAAGGGCGTTGGGACGTGGTGGGCTGTCCGTTGGGCTGGGTGGCGCGGGAGGCGGCGCTGGATGCTGCCCGGACGCAATCGCCGCGCGCGCCGGCGCTCGCACAGGCATGAGCAAGCTCACGCTTACATTTGATGATCGAAGCATCGCTTGCTGAAAGCGAATGGAGTTGGGCCCGTATCGCCGTCCATGGCAATGACTTCCGCGCGAGCGCCGCCCACAAGGGTTGATTTTCCGGCAAGTGATTCCGGCGTTGAACGTTGAGCTGCGTGCCGTGCGCGTGCTCGAAATGCATCGGGCCTCCTAAGCGAAGGCAGGATGATTATGCGCCGACCGGTCCTAACATGCAGGGTAAGTGCGCCGCGAAGCGCCGTAACCCGCCACAGTAAATTTGATTTAAAGAGGCCGATGGAACTGGCGGGTTACGCGCCCATACCGTCCAAGACCGCGTGAACGCCGCTATGGGCGCTAAGCCCCTCAAATCCCCAGCAACCTCCGCGCATTCGCCTTCAGCACCTTTGGCCGGATCTCCTCGCGAATATCGAGCTTCCCAAAATCCGCGAGCCACCTGTCCGGCGTGATCACCGGCCAGTCGGAGCCGAACAGCATCTTGTCCTGCAGGATGGAGTTGATGTAGCGCACCAGGATCGGCGGGAAATATTTCGGCGACCAGCCCGAGAGGTCGATATAGACGTTGGGCTTGTGGGTCGCGACCGACAGCGCCTCCTCCTGCCAGGGGAAGGAGGGATGCGCGAGGATGATCTTCAGGTCGGGGAAGTCGGCGGCGACGTCGTCCATGTACATCGGGTTGGAATATTTCAGGCGCATCCCCATGCCGCCGGGCATGCCGCTTCCGACGCCGGTCTGCCCGGTATGGAACAGCGCGATCGCGCCACCGTCGTTGATGGCCTCATAGAGCGGGTACGCCATGCGGTCGTTCGGGTAGAAGCCCTGCATGGTCGGATGGAATTTGAAGCCGCGCACGCCGTACTCGTCGATCAGGCGGCGCGCCTCGCGCACGCCCAGCTTGCCCTTGTGCGGATCGATGGAGACGAACGGGATCAGCACGTCGGAATTTTGTGCGGCAATCTCCAGCATCTCGGTGTTGTTGTAGCGGCGAAAACCGGTCTCGCGCTCGGCGTCGACCGGGAAGATCACCGCGGCGATTTTCTTGGCGCGATAATAGGCGGCGGTTTCCGGCACCGTCGGCGGATGCTTGTTCGGCGACTTGAAATAGTCCGCCATCTTCTCCTGGAAATCGTCGTAGCCGTCGTCGGCATGCAACCCGCACGGCTCCTCGGCATGGGTGTGGATGTCGATCGCGACAAAATCGTCGGGATTGAGCACGGGCATTTTCGGCATCGGGCGACCCTTCGCGCGGAGGTGAGAGCTGAAAAACGCTTGCCGCAAACTGCCTCAGGTCTGCCGCATGCCTGCCGCAACGATTTAACAAAACCGGCGCGGCCTGGAAAGCAGGTGGATCTCATTGTTTGCAAACGAGGAATGGTGTTTGCTCGACGCAAGATCGCGAGGGAATGCCACCATGCCGCCGCAAGCGTTCGAGACCGATTTCTGGAAGGACGCTAACTTGCGGAAATCATGGGATGAAATCATTCCCGGTGAGCCGCGCCAGACCTTGCCTTACGTGCTGACGCGCGAAGCGATCGCGCTCTACTGCAAATCGGTCGGCGAGACGAACCCGATCTATGTCGACGAGGCGTTCGCCAAGACCACGCGCTACGGCGGGCTGATCGCGCCGCCCTCGATCCACATCCTGCTGATGTTCGCCTGCACGCCGGCGGATGACTGGATGCGTTCGCCCGGCACCGTCAACGCCGGACAGTCGTGGAGCTACCATCTTCCCGCGCGGCCGAACGATATCATCCGGCTCGAAGCGCGCGCGCTCGACAAGTTCATCAAGCGCGAGCGGTTGTTCGTGGTGCACGACAACGTCTTCTTCAATCAGCACAGCGAGGTCATCTGCTCGGGGCGCGGCTGGACCATCCGGCCGATGTGAGGGGAGGGTTGGCAATGACCTTCGACGATCTCAAGTCCGGCGACACGATCGACGGCCCCAGCTTCGCGGTCTCCCGCGAATCGATCCGGCTGTTCTGCGATGCCTCGCTCGATTACAACCCGTTGCATCTCGATGACGACTACATGAAGGGCAGTTTCGGCAAGACGCAGTTCGGCGGCATCATCATGCACGGCATGAACAATTTCGGGCTGATCTCGCGCATGATCACCGACTGGGCTCATCCTGCCGGCGCCATCCATTGCCGCCTCGAGACGCGCTGGGTCAAGCCGGTCAAGCCCGGCGACACCATCACGCCCGCCGGGGTGATCACGTCGAAGCAAGCGACGGCCAAATCGCGCTGGGTCCTGATCGACGTGCTGGTCCGCAACCAGCAGGACGAGAAGGTCGCGACGGGGGAGGCCATGGTCGAGTTTCCGCGGGACGCATTTTGCGCCTGAAACCGCGAAATCGGCCGGTTTTGGAGGAAATGACCGGGTTTTTAGCCGCCGAACGGACCGGAATGGGCCCGTTCGGATTGACATTTGCCCGCGCCATGGCCTAGAACCCGCGCGTCCCGGGCGGCAGGGCCGCCAGCGGGATAAAGCCCAATTCGCTGTTTTCCGGCCTGCCGCGCACGGCCTTTCGCTTCGCTTGAGAGATGTCCCATGAAGGTCCGTAACTCGTTGAAATCGCTGCGCGGACGCCACCGCAACAACCGCCTTGTCCGCCGCAAGGGCCGCGTCTATGTGATCAACAAGGTGCAGCGCCGCTTCAAGGCCCGCCAGGGCTGATCCACCCCTTGCTCACAGTCCTTTGACGCCGCGCTGCTTTGCAGCGCGTTTTTCTGCGTCTAGACTTCGCGCATGGTCGCGAGATTCCATCCTCTCATCGGCGTTCTGGCCGGCCTCTTGGTCGGCGCGACGCCGGTTGCCGCGCGGGCGCAGGGGCCCAATCTCGGCCAGCAGCAGAAGCGGCTGCCGCAGGCGCCCGCAAAACTGCCCAATGTCGGCGCCGACCGCACCCGCGGCCTGGATTTCCTGTTCGGTGCGCTGAAGGCCGCGCCCGATGAGGCCAGCGCCAAGCATGTCGAGGCGCGCATCTGGGCGCTGTGGATGCAGACCTCGAGCGACACTGCCGCGCTGTTGATGTCGCGCGCGAAAGCCGCGATGGACGCCAAGAACGCGGACGTGGCCCTGAAGCTGCTGGATGCCGTGATCAAGCTGCGCCCCGAATATGTCGAGGCCTGGAACCGGCGCGCGACGATCTATTATCTGCAGAACGATTACGGCCGCTCGCTGGCGGATATCGAGCAGGTGCTGTCGCGCGAGCCGCGCCATTTCGGGGCGCTCGCCGGGCTCGGCATGATCATGCAGGAGCTCGGCGACGACAAGCGCGCGCTGGACGCCTTCCGCAAGGCGCTCGCGGTCAATCCGCATCTGGAAAGGGTGCCGGATCTGGTCAAGGCATTGACCGAGAAGGTCGAAGGCCGCGACATCTGAAGCGCGGCACCAAACGCGAGGTTAATTTCGCGAACACTTTCGCCAGCCCACGCGGTTCAAATTAACCACGATCGCGGCTGACGCTTTTGACGCGCAACATTTGCCGCTAACGCGGAATTGTCGACCTGACGTCGCGCGCGAATAATGACCATGTCATTGATGATGAAGTCGCTGCTACTCGCCGGATTGCTTGGTTGCGCACCGGCGTGTCTCGCGCAGGCCACTTCGGGCTTCTGGGTAGTCGGGAATCATTCGACCGCGCGGTGCGAGATCGTCACCAGCAATCCGCTGATCGACTACACCGTGATCTGGTTCGGCGCCGGACCTTACCGATCGCTCGATGACGCCAAGCTGGCGCGCTCGACGATCAGGGAGTGTCCGAAGGAAGAGCCGGAAGCGGCCGGAAGCCGCGCGCCCGAGGAGGGCGGCGGCGAACCCGGCTAGTGCAGCACGTTGCGTCCGCGCTGCGGCTTGGCGTTGCCGACCGTCGCGTAGAGCTGCTGAATCTCGGCTTCCAGCTGTTCGTTGACCAGCATCAGCGCCTTCAGCGCGCCGCGCAGGTCGCCGTTGCAGCTGGCGACGATCTCGTCGATTGCTTCATCATTTGCCAAATTGTTCATGCGGCAATTGTCCATGGAACCGGTGACACAACTGTGACGCTGTTCCCGCGTTCCTGTGGATAGTGTGGACAACGGCCGCGGCTTGGCCGGGACCTGACTTCACATTTGCGCGAAACCCTGTCTCGACGCAGCCGTAGCTTCCCCGTGCGCAGGATCGTCCGGATCGTTTCCATGATACTTGTTTACGGCGCGATGGCGCTGCTCCTGCTGGCGCTGGCGACGCAAGCCGGCATCATGGTCCTGCAACGGGTCTATCCGCAGCAAGGCCAAACCATCGAGCTTGCCGGCGCGCATCTCAACGTGGTCGATCTCGGCCCGCGCGATGCCGGTCCGCCGATCGTGCTGCTGCATGGCGCAAGCTCGAACCTCGAGGCGATGCGGCCGCTCGGCGACTTGCTCGCCGGGCGTCATCGCGTGATCCTGATCGACCGGCTAGGTCATGGCTGGAGCGCGCGCGACGACCTGCAGAATTCGACGCCCGCACAGCAGGCGAGGCTGATCGACGAGGCACTGCAAAAGCTCGGCATCGGCCCGGCGATCGTGGTGGTGCATTCGCTTGCCGGCGCGTTCGGCCCGTTAATGGCGCTGGACCATCCGCAGCGCATCTGCGGTCTCGTGATGCTGGCGCCGGTGCTGTATCCGTGGCCTGGCGGGGTCGGCACCTATAACCGGCTCGTCACCACGCCCGTGGTCGGCCCGCTGCTCGCCTACACCGTCACTCTGCCGCTGGGACTGATGCTGGCGGGGCCGGCCGCGCGCAGCGTCTTCGCGCCGCAAGAGGTGCCTGCGGATTTTCTGCGCGCTTCAAGGACGCCGTTACTGCTGCGGCCGCGCGAATTCCTCGCCAACGCCTTCGAGCTGATCGGATTGAAGCGCGCCGTGGCGGAGCAGGCGCCGCGCTATGCATCGATCAAGGTGCCGGTGGTGGTGATCACCGGCGATACCGATACTACGGTGTCGCCATCGATCCATTCGCGCGCCTTCGCGGCCGCGGTGCCCCATACGAAGCTGGTCGTGCTGCCCGGCGTCGGCCACATGGTGCAATACGCCGCGCCGGAGGTGGTGGTGCGGGAGATCGAAACAATGATCGCGGAGCTCGGCACGGCGAAGGACGCGATGCGCTGAAATTACCTTCGTCATTCCGGGACGCGCCCTTCGCGCGGACCCGGAATCCAGAAGTGTTCACCTACTGCTGGATTCCGGGTTCGCGCCGAAGGGGCGCGCCCCGGAATGACCATGCATTTATCTACATCGCCGCGTCGCGGTTGGGGCCGACGTAGGCGATGCGCAGCATGTTGGTGGCGCCGGGGGTGCCGAGCGGCACGCCGGCCACCACGATGACGCGCTGGCCGGCCTTGGCGAAGCCGTCGCGAAACGCGATGCTGTTGGCGCGGTCGATCATGTCGTCCTGGTCGTGCGCGTCCTCCGCGACCACGCAATGCACGCCCCACACCAGCGACAATTTGCGTCCCGTGGCGAGATTGGGCGTGATCGCCACGACGGGAGGTTTCGGCCGTTCGCGGGCGACGCGCACCGCGGTCGACCCCGAACTGGTCCAGCAGATGATCGCCGACAATTCGAGCGTCTCCGCGATCTGCCGCGCGGCGTCGGCGATGGCGTCGCCGGCGGTCGGCTCGGGTGGAAAGCGTTGCGCGGTGAGCACGCTGCGATAGGTCGGGTCGCGCTCCACCTCCTCGCCGATGCGATTCATGGTGGAGACCGCCTCGATGGGGAATTTGCCGGCCGCCGATTCGGCCGACAGCATGATGGCATCGGCGCCCTCATAGACGGCGGTGGCGACGTCAGAGACTTCGGCGCGCGTCGGCACTGGGGACTGGATCATCGATTCCAGCATCTGGGTGGCGATCACCACCGGCTTGCCGGCGCGCCGTGCCAGACGCGTCATCTGCTTCTGCAGGCTCGGCACCCGCTCCAGCGGCAATTCGACCCCGAGGTCGCCGCGCGCGACCATCAACGCATCCGAGGCCTCGATGATCTCGGCGAGGCGGTCGATCGCTTGCGGCTTTTCGATTTTCGCCATCACGGCGGCGCGGCCGCGGATCAGCTTCTTGGCCTCGTTGACATCCTCGGCACGCTGCACAAACGACAGCGCGATCCAGTCGACGCCGGTCACCAGCGCAGCTTCCAGGTCGGCGCGATCCTTCGGGGTCATGGCGGAGACCGGCAGGTCGGTGTCGGGCAGGCTGACGCCCTTGCGGTCGGACATCTTGCCGCCGATCACGACGCGGGTGACCGCGCGCTCCGGCGAGGTCTCCTCGGCGATCAGCCGCACCTTGCCGTCGTCGAGCAACAGCGCATGGCCGGGCTTCAGCGCCGCGAGAATCTCCGGGTGCGGAAGCTGCACGCGGGAAATGTCGCCCGGCGTCTTGTCGGAATCCAGCACGAAGCTCGCGCCGTTCTTGAGCTGCACCGAGCCTTCGGCGAACGAGCCAAGCCGCAGTTTCGGGCCCTGCAGGTCGACCAGGATGCCGATCGGGCGGCCGTAGCTGCCCTCGACGTTGCGGATGGTCGCCACCAGTTCGCGCATCTTGTCGTGCGGGGTGTGGCTCATATTGATGCGGAAGACGTCGGCGCCGGCCTCGAACAGGCGGCGGATCATCGCGCTGTCGGCAGAGGCCGGCCCCAGCGTTGCAAGAATCTTGATGCGGCGCAGGCGTCTCATTTCTTCGATCCGGGCGCCGGCGGCAGGCCAGACGCGCCCGGCGGCGTGCCACCCGGCGAATTGGACAGGCCCGGCAATCCACCGGCGCCGCCCGGGCCGACCGTTCCGGGAATGCCCGGCACGCGTTGCGCCGGCTGCTCGTTGGACTCGGTCAGCTGTACCGTCCAGGCGCGCTGCTCGCCGGTATCGACTTCGAAGAAGCCGGTGCGGTCGAAACCGCGCGCCAGGCAATTCTCGGTGCCCTTGATGGTGAATTCCTTGTCGCGCGAGCACATGAACGCCTGTCCGGACCATTCGCCGCCGCGGTCGTAATCCAGCGCATAGATGTAGTAATAGCGCGCCACCAGCGTGCCGCGCAGCAGCGTCTCGCAGCTCCGCGACGAGACGTTCCACCAGCCCTCGGTGGTCCAGCCGTCGGCATCCTTATAGCCGAGTGCTATTCCCACCCGGCTCGAGGTGTTGTTGCAGAGGCGGAAATCCGCCGCTGCCGCGCCGCTCCACAGGCACCCTGCCGCCAACGCCAATGCCGGCGCTAGCGCGCGAAGCAAGGCCGGATTGCGGGGATGAATCGGGTGCGGAGTCATTTACCGAAGCTATATCAATTCTTTGACGGTTTTGCGCGGGGGTGGGGCGCTGTCAACGGCTGGGATGCTCTTTCAAGCTGGATGCGGCCGAATCCGGCTGCCCGGGCACTGTCTGGGCTGCGAACTGGCAAATTGTGTGACAAGTCCCACTTAAACGATGATCTATAGCAATATCCGGCGCGAACAGCGAGATCATGGCCATGACCACCGACGACAAGACCAGGACGGAACTGGAAGCCGCGGTATTCCGCCGGCTGGTCGAGCACCTGCGCGCGCGCACCGACGTGCAGAACATCGACCTGATGAACCTTGCCGGCTTCTGCCGCAACTGCCTGTCGAACTGGCTCAAGGAGGAGGCCGACGCGAGAGGCGAGGCGATGAGCAAGGACGAGAGCCGCGAGGCCGTCTACGGCATGCCGTACGAGACCTGGAAGGCAACCTACCAGGGTGCGGCAAGTCCGGAGCAGCTTGCCGCGATGAAGAAGAGTTCCGGGCATTAGCGTCGCTCATCCGGGTACGAATGCATCTCCTGTGGGTCGCTGTGGATGAGCGCGATGTCGCCTTGACGCAAGCTGCGCCACTGCCGAGTGTGATTTCAAGATGCGGTGTGCCGGCCAAGGTGCGTCCCGCGTTTCTCATCACAGTTTTCAAGGAGTAACCGATGGCCACTGCCGCCGCCGTCAAGGAAGAGCCCGCGACCCGATTTGCCAAGGACCAGCTGAAGTCCGTCATCGAACGGGTCGAGCGGCTGGAAGAAGAAAAGAAGACGATCTCCGACGACATCCGCGACGTCTATGCGGAGGCCAAGGGCAACGGCTTCGACGTCAAGGCGCTGCGCACCATCGTGCGCCTGCGCAAGCAGGACGCCAACGAGCGGCAGGAGCAGGAGACCATCCTGGAAACCTACATGCAGGCGCTGGGGATGGTGTGAAAGACTAACAACTGAGCCGTCATGCGCGGGCTTGACCCGCGCATCCATCGTCCGCATCAGCGGACATAAAATATTTTTGCGAAGAGGATGGATTGCCGGGTCAAGCCCGGCAATGACGAGGAATAATTTTACCGCAGCGAGGCGGTGCGCAGCACGAAGGACTGGGTCGCGAGGGTGGCGACCGCGGCTCCGGTGAACTGGTCGCAGACGAGGCCAAGCAGTGGATCGTCTGCAAACGTCATCGCCACCGCCATCTGCGGCTTGACGAAATAGGAGCGCATCAGCGTCAGGTCGGGCTCGCCCATCGCCGCCACCGACATCCGGGTGGTGGTTGGCGTCAGGATCATCGCGCGCATCCAGACATCGCTGCCTCTGGTGGCGGAGGACAAGCGGGTCGAGGTCGCCACCGCGCCCTGCGCGCCCTTCGGCACCACGGTGGTGATATTGTTGACGGCCATCGGATTGCGCGCCGGCTGTGCCGGCCGGACCATCCGCGGCATCGGCGCGCTGGCAGTCACCACATTGGCGCGTTCGCCCTGCGGCAGCGCCGCGGGCGCATAAGCCAGTGCCTGGAATGAAGCGGAGATGCTCGCGGTCGATTGCGGCTCGCCGCCGCCGACCGCCTGTCGGGCGCGCAGCGCCGCGACCTGCTCCGGGGTCGCCTGCT
>C688J35102_120990019_pt1 | contig 19308 bp, 18 predicted proteins | sample HopSoiMetagenom2_FD_35102 | JGI IMG/M metagenome (IMG submission 35102)
CTTCCTCCCAAGAGGAACCAATCCTGCGGAGCTCCGTTAAAGCGACGGCCGTGCGTTCGCGCGGATGGAGCCGTCCTGACATGCCGTTGGCGAGATATTTTGCCCTGGTTGGTGGCGCTTTGCTCGCGCTGCTTTTCGTTTCGGAAGCATACTTTCCGAAATTGCCGGATTCACGCGTCGGCTCCGAGGTCGACAAATCCATTATAAGGATCCACTCAGACCGAAAATGGCCCGAGCGCATCGTTTTCGACACCACTCAGCCGACCTTCATTCCCGCTCGCGCCGCGCAAAACACAGAGTTGCTAGCCTCGGCCCCACCCGCGGCCGAGCTCCCCGTGCGGGAGAGCGCAAGGGATTCGTTTGCGCAATTGCAGTCGTCCGATCGAAGGCAGGCGCAAGTCTCGGAGCCGAAGAAGGTTGAGAAGAAGCTGGTTCGAAAACGCATGATCGCCAAGCGCCGAACTGCTCCACCGATGATGCTGGCGCAACAACCCCCGCAATTCGGTTTCTTCGGGCACAGCACCTGGTAGCTGTCCGCGTCACCATCGACTTTGGCGCGGCAGCGGTTCTGGGCCGTTGACGACATCAAGCACCTGTCCGAAGCGTCGCCCCGGCCAACTTGTTTTAGATGGGTCACTCGCGCGCTGGCGAGTTGAAGCTCAGGCAGCACTGCTGCCACTTCAGATTACTTCTGACACCTAAGCAACCAAACCAAGGCCGGATCGTTTACGCGCATCAGTTAGCCGGAGGAATCTCTCATGCGCGCCGTTGTCTTTGCCGCCGTATTGCTCGGCTCCTCGAGCCTTTGTCCCGTATTCGCCCAGACTCAACAAAACTCTCCTTCGAACCAATCCCCATCGGTGCCGGTTCAGCCAGAGCGCACTCCGCAACAATCCGATCAGTCTCGCGACCAGGATCAGAAGCGCGCCGACGACGTTCGGGTTCGTCCGGGTTGGAGAGCGGAAGAGCGTGATTCCGACCGCATGGATCGCGCAGGTAGCAACGATATGGGGCGCATGAGGGATCAAGCTGGGCATGATCGAGACTGGGACCGCCGCACGGTCGGCCGGAATTGGCGAATGGACGATGACCGGTCGGACCGAGACGACTACCGTCGAGGTTATGCGGATCGCGATAGAGGTTACTACGACAGGGATCAGCCTCGCCGGCGGGTGAAAGTCTGTATCGAGTACGAAGATGGGGACGAGTATTGCCGTTACCGGGATTGAATTTGCAGCTCCCGATGTTGGCGCGCTCGGAGAGATTCGAACTCCCGACCCTCGGATTCGAAGTCCGATGCTCTATCCAGCTGAGCTACGAGCGCAAGAACCAGATCAATGACTTGGCAACAGCCTAAGTTCTAGGCTCCTGTTCGGACATTGAAACGGCGGCCAAACGCAGTTGGCGTCACTCGGTTATCAGAGTTGTGGAACGAGAGCTAGATGCGCTGTTTCGTCATCGGCCGAGGATAATTGGCCGCCCCCAAGAACGGCCGGTGCTGATGGAACGGCGTTCAAAAAAGCGGGTTCTTCCCGTGTATCGAAAGGACATCCCAATGAAATGGATCGCGATTTTGGTGAGCATGTTGGTGGGCGGCTATGCCTTTGCCCAAAGCAGCGGCGGTTCGGCGACCGGAGGCACGTCCGCAAATTCGGCGAGCCCGGGCGGCGCTGCCGGGACTAACGTCACCGGGACGACGCAGACAAGCCAAGGCAAGACCTACGGAAACAGCGCCACCGGTTCGCAGACCGAGGGAACGAACCGCAATCCGACCAACTCCGTCAATGAAAACAGTGTGCCGCAGAACACCGGAAACCCCGGCATACAGAGCGGCAAGGTGAAATAGCCTCGGGTGCGCCTCGAGCCTGCTTGTGCAGAATCAGAAGCAGGGGTGCCTACGGCGATCCTGGGCTCTGTAGGTAGCTGAACCCTGCGCACACGCGTTGTTCGAGGGGCCATCATAATAGGCAAAAGTACCGGGCAGCCGCCCCGGTCCATAATTGTGATTGTAGCTGATCTGGTACGGCAACCCGTAATGGCGACCATGGTGACGGTGGCTGCGCGCCTCCGCCAGCCCCGATGCTATCGTCGATGCGGCCAGGGCCAGAGCGGCAGCCACTTTGAAATGCGTCATCTAAAATCCTCCTTGATAAACATTAGGAAGACATCCTAGGCGATTTCCGGTTCCCGTCGCGGGACTAAACGGCCAGAAATCCAGAAAACCAGCGCTCGACGACGGGTTTTCGAGGCACTTAACCAATTTCCAACACAGTCTGGCCAGAGTTGTACAGTCTCGTCGCCCTGCGGACGGGCTTTTCGCGTGTCCTCCAATATTCGACGGATTCATGCGCATCACGTCTGTTTCCCTGCTGTTTTTGTTGCTGTTGAGCGCGAGCCCGGCGCGGGCCGACCTGCATATCACGCGGGATCACGGGGGCTATGTCGAAGAATACAAATCGAAATATGCGCGCATCCGGGACCGCCGCGAGCGGGTGATCATCGACGGAATTTGCAACTCGGCCTGCACGCTGGTTTTCGGCATCGTGCCGATGAACAGGATTTGCGTGACCCCTCGGGCCAGCCTCGGCTTTCATCAAGCTTATTATGACAAGGCCTTCACCTTCGGTCTGAAGGTCACAAGCGCGGCCGGCACGTCCGACCTGGTTTCGTATTATCCCGATACGGTGAAGGACTGGATCCGCCGCAACGGCGGACTCACCACCGAGATGAAGAAGATCAAGAACGGCATCGAACTCTGGAAGATCGTCGATCCCTGTCCCGACGAATTTTGATGCAGTCGTGATTGCTAGAAAGTCACCACGCTGCGAATGGATTCGCCGCGCTTCATCAACTCGAAGGCGGTGTTGATCTCTGCCAGCGGCATCACGTGGGTGATCATCGGATCGATCTGGATCTTGCCCTGCATGTACCAGTCGACAATCTTCGGCACATCGGTACGCCCCCGGGCGCCGCCAAACGCGGTGCCCTTCCAAACCCGGCCGGTCACGAGTTGGAAAGGTCTGGTCGAAATTTCCGCGCCCGCAGGCGCAACGCCGATGACGATCGACTGACCCCACCCGCGATGACAAGCCTCCAGCGCCTGACGCATCACGGTGACGTTGCCGGTGCAGTCGAAGGTGTAATCGGCCCCGCCGATCTGATCGGCACCCGACTTGGTCATCTCGACCAGGTGAGGGACGAGATCCTTCCCCAAGTCTTTTGGGTTGACGAAGTCCGTCATGCCGAAGCGCTCGCCCCAGGCCTTTCGGTCATTGTTGATGTCAACGCCGATAATCATGTCGGCACCAGCAAGCCGCAAGCCCTGAAGCACGTTCAGCCCGATGCCACCGAGACCGAATACGATGGCCTTCGCGCCTTGCTCCACCTTCGCGGTGTTGATGACGGCTCCAATGCCGGTCGTCACGCCGCAACCGACGTAGCAGACTTTTTCAAACGGCGCGTCCTGCCGTATTTTCGCAACCGCAATCTCCGGCAGTACGGTGTAGTTGGCAAACGTCGAGGTGCCCATGTAGTGATGGATGGGCTTGCCGTCGATCGAGAATCGCGAGGTGCCGTCGGGCATCAGGCCTTGGCCCTGCGTGCCTCGGATGGCCGTGCAGAGGTTGGTCTTGCGCGATAGGCACGACGGGCATTGGCGGCATTCGGGCGTGTACAGCGGAATCACGTGATCGCCCTTCTTCACGCTGACGACGCCCCGCCCGACGTCGACGACCACTCCCGCGCCTTCATGGCCGAGAATCGCGGGGAATAAGCCTTCGGGATCTGCGCCGGACAGGGTGAATTCGTCGGTGTGGCAGACGCCCGTGGCCTTGATTTCCACCATCACTTCGCCGTCACGCGGGCCCTCGAGTTGAACAGTGGTGATTTCCAATGGCTTCCCAGCGGCGACGGCTAGGGCGGCGCGAACATCCATGGCGTTTCCTCGTTTCTCGACAGGCGTGTTTTGGAGGTTATGTCATACGGCCCGGGCGGCCCCGCGCAAATTGACGTTGCCGCTGAGCATACGATCAGGCAGTCAGAGCGGCAAATGAATCATGCCTTCGATAGTCTTGCCGCGCGTGCGGCCCCGGCGATTTTTGTCCTGCTCTGGAGTACCGGGTTTATCGGCACCAAATACGTTGTGCACAATGCCGATCCGCTGACTTATCTCGCGATCCGGATGGCATTGGTGGTCGGACTCATGGCAGTCATTGTTGCGATAGCGCGACCGCAATGGCCTGACCGCATTGGAGTGGCCCACAGCGTTGTAGCCGGCATTCTTGTGCATGGGTTTTATCTGGGCGGGACCGCGATTGCGATCGCGCATTCCGTTCCCGCCGGCCTCTCCGCGCTGATCCCGGGCCTGCAACCCATCCTGACCTCGACGATCGCGAACCGATGGCTCGGCGAACGCGTCACGCCGCTGCAATGGACCGGGTTGCTGCTGGGACTCGCCGGCGTAGTGTTGATCCTGCACAATCGTCCGATGAGCGGCGATGCCGGTTGGGGCTGGCTGGCCTCGGGCGTCTCGCTGATCAGCATCACCTTGGGTACGCTTTACCAGAGACGCTACTGCGGAAAGATCGACTGGCGTGCGGGCAATCTCGTCCAATACATCGGCGTCACGATCTTGTTCGCGCTCGCCGCGTGGATGTTCGAGGACAGGGTGGTGCATTGGACGACAGAATTCGTCTTTGCACTCGCCTGGCTGGTCGTAGTTCTTTCGATCGGCTCGATTGGACTCTTGTACTGGCTGATACGGCGTTCGGCAGCGACTGCCGTAGCGAGCCTGTTCTATCTGGTGCCAGCCGTTACGGCCGTCATGGCATACCTATTGTTCGGCGAACGGCTCGACCTCATCGCCATAGTTGGCATGATCGCCTGTGCCGGCGCAGTGCTGGTGGTAAACCTGCGGTTCTGAGAAAACGAAGCCTCTGGCTAAAACAAAAGCCTCCGGCTTTTCACCGAAGGCCTCTGCGCGAGAACAACGTCGGGAATCAGCGCCTCGACTTCTTGGATTTCTTCTTTGAGGATTTGGATTTCTTCGCGGCTTTCTTTGTAGATTTTTTCGCGGATTTCTTTCCGGCCTTCTTGGCCGACTTCTTCGCCGAAGATTTCTTCGCAGACTTCTTGGCGGCCTTCTTGCCTTTCTTGGCTTTCTTTGGCGCTGCTTTCTTAGCCTTGCTCGCCGTCTTCCTTCTCTTTTTGGCTGCTGGCCTTGCGGCTGCTGCCGGCGCCTCGGCCGGGCCGCTCGCGTCTGTCATCTCTTCAATCGGTTTCTCGTCGTCCATGTCGTCCCCCAGGGTTTATCGAAGTCGCAACGATAACCGGATTCCCGGAGGTGTCAAAGTGGAGGCGACGCAGCTAGGCCGGGCGGATCGTTGAATAGGCTTTGAGCGCGCGCGCTCGCCCCGTCTTGTGGTCGATGATCGGAGCCGGATACGTCCTGCCCAACTCCAACCCGGCAGCCTTGAGTTCGATCGGAGTAGCGGTCCAGGGCTGATGGATCACGGGGGCTGGCAATCGCTCCAACTCCGGTACCCATCGCCTGACATACCGGCCATCGGGGTCGAACTTCTCGCCCTGGAGGATCGGATTGAACACCCGGAAGTAGGGAGCGGCATCCGCGCCTGAGCCGGCCACCCATTGCCAGTTCGCTGGATTACTACCGGGGTCTGCGTCGACCAGCGTGTCCCAAAACCATTTCTCGCCTTCGCGCCAGTCGATCAGGAGGTGCTTGACCAGGAACGACGCCGCCACCATTCGGACCCGGTTGTGCATGATTCCGGTGCGCCAGAGTTCGCGCATACCGGCATCGATAATGGGGTAGCCGGTTCGCCCGCGTTGCCAGGCCCGGAGCGCTTTTTCGTCCTGTCGCCATGGAAACGCGTCGAACGAGGGCTGTAGATTGCGCTTCTCCAGATCGGGTACGTCGAACAGCAGATGGCGACAGAATTCGCGCCAACCCAACTCAGAGAGGAACTTATCGGCGTCGCCGGCGAGGGCAGGGGTATTCGCCGACGCGAACCGGCCTGCCTGCCAGAGTTGCCGAGCGCTGACCTCACCGAATCGCAAGTGCGGAGACAGCCGCGAGGTGCCGGCTCGATCGGGGCGGTCGCGCCCACTCGCATAGCCAGCTAGCCCTTTCGCAAGGAATTCGCTGACTCGCTCACCGCCGGAAGCTTCGCCAGGCCTCCAGGTTTCCCGCAAGCCGCTAGCCCAGTCGGGGCCGGAAGGTTCGAGTCCCCAGTTCTCGATCTGGTCGCTTGCAAGGTCCGGGAGCGCACACAGCGCCTTTGGTGCGGGCAGCGGCTCTGGTGGATCGCCCAACGCCTGCAATCTCTTCCAAAAAGGTGTGAATACGCGCAACCCGCGCCCATCCTTGTTACGGATACGGTCAGGGGCGACCAGGAGATCGCTGGGAAGGCGGTGGGGGGCGGCGCCAGTTGCCTCCAGCGCCATAGCGACTTCATCGGCGACCGCGCGATGTGGCGCCTGCTCGACTTCATTCCAGAACACCGCGCCAACACCGCGTTCGCGTACAATCTCCGCGATGACCGTTGCTGCCGGACCTCTCCGCAGGACCAGGGGTGCGCCCAGCAAGGCGAGACTGTTTTGCAAGGCGCGTAGCGACTGCGCCAGCCACCACCGCGCCGCGCCCCCGAGCGGGCGGGCATTCGGCGCGCGCAGCGGGGCGCTCGATTCATCGAACACGTAAAGGCAGATCACCGGGCGACCGGTCTGAGCCGCGGCTTGCAAGGCGGGATGATCGGAAACGCGAAGACTGTCGCGAAACCAAACGATGCAAGGTAAAGCGGATCTGTCGGCCATAGGGCGATCAACTCGGGATCCGCGCTTCAGGTCCGCGCCGAACTGAATTTGACCGCACCCACTTACCCCTCAAGTAATCGCGCGGAAGCGGATCAGTTGTGACAGTCACGGCGGGCCGGCGCGTTGGCGCGCCGACCCTTTGGCTTGGCAGTCGCTTAAGGCTACTTCGGCTGGGGCACTATCCGGATGTATGGCTTGGGCGACTTCCAGCCTTGCGGATAGATCGTCTTCGCTTCGTCGTCGCTGACCGAGCCCGCGATGATGACGTCGTCACCTTGCTTCCAGTCGGCGGGCGTAGCCACGCGATGCTTCGCGGTCATTTGCAGCGAGTCGATTGCCCGCAGGATTTCCTGGAAATTGCGGCCGGTCGTCATCGGATAGACCAGCACCAACTTGATCTTCTTGTCAGGGCCGATGACAAATACGTTGCGGACCGTCTGGTTGTCGGCAGCAGTCCGTGCACCGGCATCCCCTGAGGTCGAAGCCGGAAGCATGTCGTACAGCTTGGACACGTTGAAATCGGTGTCACCGATCATCGGATAATTCGGCGCTGCGCCCTGCGTTTCCCGGATGTCCTCGGACCATTTTGAGTGCTTGTCGACGGGATCGACGCTAAGGCCCATCAGTTTGACGCCGCGTTGGTCGAACTCTGGCTTCAGCTTGGCCAATGCGCCGAGTTCAGTCGTGCAGACGGGGGTGAAATCCTTTGGGTGCGAGAACAACAGGGCCCAGCCGTTGCCGATCCAATCATGGAATCTGATTTTCCCTTCCGTGGTTTCGGCTTCAAAATCCGGGGCGACAGCGCCTATCTGAAGAGCCATATAACACCTCATGCTTTCGAGTGCGGGGCAAGTTTTCATCCAAAGTATAGGGACCGGAGCAGCTTATGTGAACGGGTGCCCGAAAAAGGTCAGATTTTCTCCGGGAGCCCTGGGTTCTTAGCATCTTGTTTTGGTTCGTGCCTGTGCGGCAAAACAATCGCTGTCGCCGCCGGTTGCCCTCATTGGCGCCGCTAAAGAGGATCATGGGCTGTCGCTCAGACAGTGTTCGAACCCTGATCATCGCCATAGTGTCAAATGAGCGACGGATCGAACGGCAGTGGGAAGTTTTCGAATCTTAACCGGTCGTTTACGCGGGGTATGGAAATGCTGACCCACAAAAAAGATCGAGAATAGCGCCAATGACTGCCCTGCCCAATGCCGCCGAAACAATAGGCGCACTCGAAACGACTGCGATCTCCTGTCGTGACAGCGCTGCCCAAGCTCTCAGCGTGGTCCGTGATGGCGTAATCACAGGCGAAGGTCCGACCACCAGGGGCCGCATGCATTTTTCCCGCGCGCTCGATACCTTTGACGCCGCGTGGTGCGAGCGCATCCTGACGGCGACTGCGGTCGATGATCAGCCGGTCAGCCGCGCCGAAGCCGAGGCATTATTCGAGATCAACGACGCGGCGGCCGAGCGGAGCGATAACGGGCGTTTCGATGATCTGCTGGCAAAGGCGGTGGTGCACCATGCCGCCTCTGCCTCAGGTCTGCCAGTCCCGCCGCGCACACTTGCGCTGTCGGCCGAAACCGCAATGGAAAGCTGGGCGCCAATCCGGGCTATCGGGGTCGACACCGAAGTGCTGGAGTGGATTGCCGGCCAGATGCGCGGCAAGCGCCGTACGAATCGCGCGTTGATGTCGCTTGTCGCGACAATTATCGGCGCAGCAACGCTGCCGCTGGCGCAACTACCCGGCGTGCTTGACATCGGTCTGTAAGTCAGACCCGCCGGTTGCGAGATCGGGGGATTACCTTCGAGCCGTTTTTTGCTTGCCGCCTTCGGCATCCAGCCCGACGGTCCGGCCTGGAAAACCCGCAGCATCGAAATAGCGCTGCTTCAACACGCGCTGAAAGTTCAGCACCGTGCGAAGGCCGTTGGCCGAAGGTTGCGACTTGAGCGTGCCGGAATACGCCCGGGGCGTTTCGCCGTTCGGCATCGCCTCCGTGATCACTCGCCCCAACAGTTTGCCCTTGTGCTTTGGGTTCAGACCGAGGAGCTTCGCCGCGGTTGCGCCGACGTCGGCATTACTGACCGGGAGCGGATCGATAAATCCGCTCTTGAAGTCCGGGCCGATCGCCGCCATGAAATTCAAAGTGTCGCCGCGGCCAAAACTGCCATGCATGCCCTGTCCCTGGCGGAGCACGGTGTCGGCGACCTCGACGGAGCAATTGGTCGGCTGGTCGCATCCCGCCACATAAGAACGGAAGTTGACGACGATGGACGGAGTAGGTGTCACCGCTGTGCCCTTCAATCCGAGCTGTGACAATGGCAACGTCCCAGGGAAGCGGCCAAGATCGTCGTGCACGAACAGCCCACTGACGTAATCCTGCTCCAACAGCGCGTTGATCGTGCGTCGCGCCAGCTTGCGGTCCTGGTTCGGCAAATAGATCAGGTCTGAACCGCCGTTGGTCGCGACTACAAGCTCGGGCTTTTCGGGATTGCTTCCCAACAAGCCATTGCCAGCCTTGGGGTGCTCGTTGGCAGCGACCGGTGCATTCTTGTTGTTGGGATCGAACAGCGGCAGCTCGAGCGCTTTCGCAAGGTCGATGGCAACAAAGCCCATCGGCAGGAAATCCTTCGGGGTGTCCTCGTAGGTGATCTTGGCCGATGGACTCGTTTTGCTTTCCTTGGAGATGGTCGAGAAGCCGTGATCGGCAGCGATCATGATGTTGGTGCTGGCGGCGAGACCGAGATCGTCAAGCGCCTTGCGCAACTGGGCCAGATTATCATCCGCATTTTTGATGCCTGCGAGCGAGGTAGGGCCGTTGATGCCGGGGACCACGGTGTTGAGACTGTCGCCGTTGTTGTGCTGACTGCCATCGGGATCGCGAGACCAGAACACCAGCACAAAAGGTTTTCCGCGCGCCTTGAACATGGGCAGCACGATCTTGCTGGCCACATCAGCGAAATATGCCTGCTGGGCGGTGTTCGGCACCACCGTGCCGGGCGTCTTGGCATCTCCAGCCTTGCGATTGTCGCCTCGCGGAGGCGTCGCGAGCGGGAGATTGGCCTTTGTCAGTGCCGTCTTCATCTCCTCGGAGAGTGCAACGCCGTTCTCCCCGCCGGTGGCATCATCCATCACGATCGAATGAAGGCCCTCGTCCCCCGGCTTGTCGGTATGATCGAACATGAAGGTCGGACCGACCTTGCCGATTGCCGCGGTGCTGAAGCCGTTGGCGCGGGCCATTTTCAGCACGGTGTCCTCGTTCAGGTAGTCACCGCCAAAATGCGCATTGACGTCGGTAATCACCGGGTTGACCTCGAGGAACGGCGTCACCGTGCCGTGCGCGGGCCCCACCGGATAGCCGGTATAGATCGTGTTGGAGAAATCGCCGGTGTCGCCGAGGTAGTGGCCGGTGGCCATCGCGGATGCGTTCGCGGTCGTGAAGGTCGGAAACAGCGAGTGGGAATTCTTGAAATTTACTCCTTTGTCGCGGACCTCCGCCATCGCCGGCGCGGTCTGGGGCGTCACGATCTGCCCACGCAGTCCGTCCGGGACGTACAAAATGAGGTTGTGAGGCGTGTTGTTCTGGCCGAGCGCCGCACTGGCACATAGAACGGTCATGCCAGCGGAAAGCAACAGGCTTGAGCGACGCATTAAATCTCCCCCAGATGAAGCAAAGTCCGGCTATACCGTTGCCTCTGTTTACTTTTGCTGTACGACAGAATTGTTACATCCGCCAGCGCGTGCCAGATTGCGGCTCCGGGCCGCGAGGGCCGGATCCCGCCTCAAAGGTTGCAAACAAGCAAGCCCATGTTCAAACGAATTCTGATAGCCAATCGCGGCGAGATCGCCTGCCGGGTCATCAAGACTGCCCGGCGGATGGGGATCGAGACGGTCGCGGTTTATTCCGAGGCGGACCGCGATGCGCTACATGTCGAGATGGCTGACGAGGCCGTTCTCATCGGGCCGCCGGCCGCCGCCGACAGCTATCTGGCGATCGACAAAATCATCGAGGCCGGTCGCAAAACAGGCGCGGAGGCTGTACATCCCGGCTACGGTTTTTTGTCGGAGCGCGAGTCGTTTCCGCGTGCGCTGAGCAAGGCCGGGATCGTCTTCATCGGCCCCAACGCCGAGGCCATCGCCGCGATGGGCGACAAGATCGAATCCAAGAAGGCCGCGGCCAAGGCTAACGTCTCCACAGTACCCGGCTTCCTCGGCGTGATCGAGGACGAAAAGCACGCCGTGAGGATCGCAGATAGCATCGGCTATCCCGTTATGATCAAGGCCTCAGCGGGAGGCGGCGGCAAGGGGATGCGCATCGCGCATTCGACTGGAGAAGTGGCGGAAGGATTCGCTCTTGCGAAAGCAGAGGCCAAGGCTTCGTTCGGCGACGACAGGGTTTTCATCGAGAAGTTCATCGTCGATCCTCGTCACATCGAAATTCAGGTGCTAGGCGACAAGCACGGCAACATCATCTATCTCGGCGAACGCGAATGTTCGATCCAGCGCCGCAATCAGAAGGTGATCGAGGAAGCGCCATCACCCCTGCTGGACGAGACCACACGCCGTCAGATGGGCGAGCAGGCGGTCGCGCTTGCCCGCGCGGTGAACTACGACTCCGCCGGCACTGTCGAATTTGTTGCTGGCCAAGACAAGAGTTTCTTCTTTCTGGAAATGAACACGCGTTTGCAGGTCGAACACCCCGTGACCGAACTCGTCACGGGGATCGATCTTGTCGAGCAGATGATACGCGTAGCCGCTGGGGAAAAGCTGTCGCTCGCGCAGAAGGACGTCACGTTGACCGGATGGGCTGTGGAGTCGCGGGTATACGCCGAGGATCCGTTCCGCAATTTCCTACCATCGATAGGGCGCCTGGTGAAATATCGTCCGCCCATGGAGGGCACGATCGGCGGCGTCACAGTGCGAAACGATACCGGCGTGCAGGAAGGCGGCGAGATTTCGATCTATTACGATCCGATGATCGCCAAGCTCGTGACCCACGCGCCTTCGCGCGCAGCAGCTATCGAGGCGCAGGCCACCGCGCTTGATTCGTTTTACATCGACGGCATCCGCCACAACATTCCTTTCCTCTCTGCGCTGATGCTGCATCCGCGCTGGCGCGAGGGTAAACTTTCGACCGGGTTCATCGCCGAAGAGTTTCCGAAGGGATTTGCGGTACGCAATCCCGAAGGCGAGATCGCGCGCCGGCTGGCGGCCGTTGGCGCCGCCATCGACCACGTGCTCGGCGAGCGCAAGCGGCAGATTTCCGGCCAACTGACCGGCCGACCGGTGCAGCGGGAACGTCGGCGCTCAGTGTGGCTGGACCGTGCGGAAATTGCGCTCGACATCGCGCGGGAAGCCGACGGCCTGACAGTCCGCTTCGCCGGCCCCGACGGTGCACTCGGTAGTGCCCACGTTCTGTCCTCGCCCTGGAAGCCCGGCGACCCTGTCTGGCAAGGCACGATAGACGGTCATTTGGTTGCCATGCAGGTGCGTCCGATCGCCAACGGGATCCGGCTCGCGCATCAGGGATATGAGGTCGCAGTCAACGTATTCACCGAGTCCGAAGCGGGCGCGGCGCGACTGATGCCGGTCGGCGCCAAAGCGGATAGCGGCAAAAAGCTGCTGTGCCCGATGCCGGGACTGGTGGTGTCCATTGCCGTCGCCGAGGGCCAGGAGGTGAAGGCCGGGGAAACACTGGCCGTGGTCGAAGCGATGAAGATGCAGAACGTGCTTCGCGCCGAGCGGGATGGCAAGGTGAAGAAGATTCACGCGGCCGCGGGCGCTACTCTGGCCGTTGATGCTTTGATTCTGGAATTCGCTTGAGGCCGACACGTGACGTCGGCTCCGGCCTTGCTCGCTCGTTGAACTCGTCGCGATGATCGGCTCATAAGAGGTTCCCCATGGCCTTCCGCAAGCGACGTGAAGAGTTCCGTTCGATCCTGTCGGGAGCGACCTGCGTTCGCCCGGCATCGGTGTACGACGCGATTTCGGTCCGCATCGCCGCCGACCTCGGTTTCGAGCTCGGCATGTTGGGCGGGTCGGTGGCTTCACTCGCCATACTGGGCGATCCCGACGTCGCCCTGATCACGTTGACAGAGCTCGCCGAGCAGATGCGGCGGATCTCGCGCGCCGCGGCATTGCCGGTGCTGGTCGATGCCGACCACGGATATGGCAACGCGCTGAACGTCCGCCGTACGATCGAGGAGTTGGAAACGGCGGGGGCGGCCGGTCTTACAATAGAGGACACGTTGCTGCCGCAACCCTTTGGCCAAAGCGGAACCCAACTGATCTCGCTCGAAGAAGGTGTTGGCAAGATGAAGGCCGCCTTGGACGCGCGCCGGGATCGCTCGCTCGTGATCATGGGCCGGACCGGTGCCGCGTCGATCACGAATGTGGAGGATGCGATCGTACGCGCCTCCGCCTATGAGGCGACCGGGGTCGATGCGCTATTCTTCACCGGGATCAAAAGCCGCGCGCAACTCGAGGCTATCAGGGGCGCAACCAAACTGCCGATCGTTTTGGGAGGAGCGCCGGAAGACATGTCGGACTTCGGATATCTCAGAACGCAACGGGTGCGGATCGCATTGCAGGGTCACGCGCCATTCGCCGCTGCGGCACAGGCCGTTCACGAAACGCTCCGGGCGTTGCGCGAGGGTTTGCCGCCTAAGGAGTTGAAGGGCCTTGCATCGCCCGCGCTGACCGCGCGACTGACGCGGGAAGCAGAGATGCGGGCCCGCAGCAGCGAATTTCTCGGGCTGCAGAAATAGATGAGCAGCGCGGTCCGTCAGGTGACAATCACTGGTCAGGTCCAAGGTGTCGGCTACCGAGCATGGGTTGAACACAGGGCGATGGGGCAGGGCCTCGAGGGCTGGGTCCGTAACCGCCGGGATGGCAGCGTGGAAGCATTGTTTGCAGGTCCACCCGAGGCGGTGTCGGAAATGATCGCTTCGTGCCAGCACGGGCCCTCGGCGGCACAAGTGGCAGCGGTATTTGAGGAAGGTGCAAAGCCTGCCGCGTTGGGCCTGCGACGGCCTGGCGAGCGGTTTTCGGTATTGCCGACCGTGTAAGCCGGGGCTTTTTTACCACAATGCAGGAACTTCTTGCCTGCCACTGGAACCATTTGGACCGGCCGCGCTCTTAACCTGGACAGTTTTGCCGTGAATGGATCGGCCTCGTCGGGGGCGATGCCGGTACATTCACGGCGCGACTCCTGCGCACCCAAGGAACTCCTGGAACCGGTAGGTAAGGGATCACGCGATGAACATCCAGGAACGACCTGCGCCGGAGCTCGCAGGATTCGAGGCGCTGGCGCTTGCCGCCTGGCAGAACCCTTCCGCCGCGTTTCTCGATCAGCTCCCGGTCGCGATTTACGCCTGCGATGCGGCCGGACGAATCCTCTGGTTCAACGCGCAAGCCGTGGCCTTGTGGGGAAGGGCGCCCCGGCTGCGCGATCATGGAGAGCTGTATTGCGGATCTTACGGGTTTTGGCGGGACGGGCAAATCGCGACGCCGGAACAGACCCCGGTTGCGCAGGTCCTCCGAACCGGCGCGCCGGTCCGCGGTGCTGAGGTCAGCTTAGAGCGGCCAGATGGTTCACAAGTTCGCGTGCTCGCCTACGTCGCTCCGGTCGACGACGAGGACGGCAGGACTGTTGGAGCGATCGCCTGTTTACATGAGTGCGTCCCGGCCGCTGAATTGGGAACACGCAAACTGGAAGATCGGGACAGCGCCGGTGAGGATCGACTTGCGCTTACGTATGAACGTCTTGGAGCCGGAATTGTTGAAGTCGACGGGAACGGCCGAATTCTACGCGTCAACCGGCAGCTCTGCGAGCTTACGGGTTATTCAGCGGCGGACCTGTTGGGGCGCACCATCTTCCAGGAAACGTTACCTGAGGATGTGGACCGCGATCTCGAACAGTTCCGGCGCCAGCGCACTGGAGAAATCGATCGTTACTCGATCGAGAAGCGCATCTATCGCAACGACGGAAGCAACTTTTGGGCGGAAGTAACTTCCTCGAGCGTCACCGACGGCGCGGGCAAGTTCCTGTATGCCGTGCGCGTTCAGCACGACATCAGTGGTCGCAAAATTGCCGAGCGGGAACTCGCGCGGCGGATGCATGAACAGGCAGCCCTTTTTGAGTTCTCCGATCGGCTCCAGTACGTCACGTCAGCGCAAGAAGTCCATCAAGCTGCACTGGATGCGATCGCGCGCGGGCTCGACTGTCAGCGGACCGCTATTCTCCTGTTCGACGATTCCGGAGTCATGCGCTTCGTGGCCTGGCGCGGTCTTTCGGAAATCTACAGGCGCGCGGTGGAAGGACATTCGCCCTGGAGCAGAGACGAACAGAATGCCCGTCCTGTGTATTTCGAGAACGTTGCAACCTCCGAGCTGACAGGTGACCTGAAGGAAACTGTTGCGCGTGAGGGGATCAGTGCGGTTGCCTTTATCCCGATCCAGCAAGATGGTCGGCTGATCGGCAAGTTCATGGCGTATTATGATGCCCCCCACACGTTTTCCGATCCGGAGGTAGATGTCGCCCTTACTCTGGCGCGCCAGCTAGGCTTCAGTCTGGCTCGCCTTACGGCCGAGGAAGCCAGACGGAGCGCGGAACGCGGCGCGCTGCAGTTGGTATCGATCGTCGAGTCGTCCGACGACGCCATCATCAGCAAAGATCTGAACGGCATCATCCAGACCTGGAATGCGGGCGCGGTGCGCCTGTTCGGCTACACCGAAGAGGAAGCCGTAGGGCAGCCGGTCACGATGCTGATTCCGGCCGAGCGTCTCGACGAGGAGCCCGGCATTCTGGCTCGCCTTCGGCGCGGGGAACGTATTCATCACTACGAAACGGTTCGGCGACGCAAGGATGGGAGCTTCGTGGATATATCGCTTACGGTTTCCCCCGTTAAGGACGGTCGGGGACGCGTTATCGGGGCTTCGAAGATCGCGCGCGACATCAGCGAACGTAAGGAATCGCAGCGTCGGCTCCTCGAAAGCGAGCAACGCCTACAGGCGCTGCTCGCGGCCGTTCCGGCGGCCATTTACACGACAGATGCGAACGGCAGAATCACCTACTTCAATGAAGCGGCTGTCGAGTTGGCGGGGCGCACGCCCACATTGGGTAGCGACGAATGGTGCGTCACCTGGAAACTATTCAATCCGGACGGTACGCCGCTTCCCCACGATCAATGCCCGATGGCAGTTGCCCTGAGAGAAGGTCGCGCGATACGCAACGCGGAGGCTGTTGCCGAGCGGCCAGATGGCACGCGAATTCCGTTTATTCCATTCCCGACACCCTTGCGGGACACCTCGGGCAAGGTTGTTGGCGCGATCAATATGCTGGTCGACATCAGTGAGCGACGGCAGGCGGAGTCGCAGCAGCGTTTACTGCTCAATGAACTCAACCACCGCACCAAGAACAACATGCAAATGCTGCAGTCGTTGCTGTTCACCGCAGCAAAGCGAACCAGGAGCGATGAAGCTCGCCAGGTGCTCGGTGAAGCCAGTGGACGAATCGCGGCGATGGCTGCGGCGCAGCGCGTGCTCTACGGTACGACAGATGCCAACCATTTTGGCGCGAACGAATTCCTCGGAGCGGTTTGTCAGACCGTCCAGCAAACTTTGCCCCGTGACATCAAGATCATCTACCAGCCGGGGAGTGGCGTACTCTCCAACGATGTGGCGATGCCGCTGGCGCTGATACTCAACGAGCTTGTCACGAACGCGGTCAAACACGGGCTTAAAGACCGAGCTAAAGAGACGGTCCGGGTCGGATTGGCTGAAAAGGACCGAGAATTCGAGTTGTATGTCGAAGACGACGGGGAGGGGTTCGACTTGGACGCCGTGCGAACCGGTTCGTCAGGATTGCAGCTCGTCATCGGGTTAGCGCGTCAGCTCCATGGCGCTTTCGAGGTCACGCGAACGCCCGCTTCCAGAGCCGTTCTGCGATTTTCACCGGGTAGGCCCTCGTGAGGTTTAACCACATGAGGCCATCAGGCCACCCGGCCCCCGAGCACGTTGCGCTGCCGCCGGTTTCGCCCGGCAACTCCAGATCGCCGGCCAGCTCGAACGAGCCATCCGAAACCAGCCAGGAAAAAACGCGCATTCTCGTGGTCGAGGATGACTTTCTGATCGCGCTGAACACGGAAGCCGCGCTCACGGAGGCGGGGTTCGAGGTAGTTGGGAGCGCCACGACCGCGGAAGAAGCAGTAGCCTTGGCCAAGGCGCAGAACCCCTCGCTCGCGGTCATGGACATACGGTTGGCAAGCGGGCGGGACGGCATCGATGCAGCCCGCGAGCTTTTCAAGGAAATGGGTATCCGCTGCATCTTTGCGACCGCGCACGACGACCCACATACCCGCAAGCGCGCCGAACCATACGCTCCGCTCGGATGGCTGGCGAAGCCATACACGACTGCCTCCCTGGTCTCGTTGGTGTCGGAAGCTCTCTCCAGTCTTGATTGAGCGGCTCGCCGGAACAAGATTGTTGCTTTCAGTCAGGCACCGAACAGACAGCCATTTCGGGCGCCCCCTAGTTTTGCCTGGCGACATTACCCGTCCATAGGTCGACCCCGAACCCTTGCCCACCCACCGTCCGCAGTGTTCGCGTTGCAAGCGCGGATGATCACCTTGCCATTGCGTCGGGACCACAAGGGTTCGGCCGCCGTATGTCCTCGCTAACGAAAGCGACGTGAGAGAAGAACAAGCAAATTTTCCATCCAGTAAACCAGCGGCCGCTCCCCATGTCTCGAGAGAAGAAAGACCAACCTCCTAAGCTAGACCTAGATGCGGAAGCGGTCTCCGCGCTGGAAGCGGCGCGCAACATGAAGCCGGGCCCAGAGCGGACAGAGGCCATGAAGCGGGCAGGAATCCTGAGAAACGCCGCCGACCTCCAGGGATTGTTTTTCGCAAAGCGGGGTCGGCCGGCGAAGACATGACACAGCTCACACCAACAGCCCGGAGGACGAGGGCCATGACGATTGCCGAGCGCTTTGACATGAGAACCCTGGCCAACATGGAAGTTGCCCTGGAGCGCGCCTGCAAGGTCCTCGCGATCGGCAGCGAGCAGCACGACACCAGACGGCGTATCGCCAGCAAGATACTCGAATGTGCGGAGAGCGGCGAACGTACCCTCGGTGCGTTGACCGAGGCGGGGCGGGTGGCGGCGAGCGAACTTAGCGCGACGCACGGGGTCTAGCCGTCGGCACACAGGGCACGTTTTGCTTACCGCCTCTATCCGTTTATCGGATGTTAGAAACTTTCTTGAGACCGTTCCTCCTCGACGGGACCAAACACCTCCTGAAAGGTCCGCCGCAGCGTCAGGTCGACTTCCCTCATCGGCGTCGCACGGCCGAGATCGCCAAGGCTGGTGACACCGTACCGCGGATCCGACACCCCGCAGGGCACGATCGCATCGAAGTGGCTCAGGTTCGGCTGCACGTTGATCGAGACTCCGTGGAAGGACACCCATCGCCTCAGCCGCACGCCGATCGCCGCGATCTTGTCTTCGCAGCCATCGCCCTTGTCCGGCCGACTCACCCAGACACCAATCCGATCCTGGCGCCGCTCGCCGTGCACATCCCAAGCACCGAGTGTCCTGATGATCCATTCCTCAAGGCTGGCGACATAGGCCCTCACGTCAGGCCGCCGTCGCTTCAGGTCGAGCATCACATAGGCAACTCGCTGGCCCGGGCCGTGGTAGGTTAGTTGTCCGCCTCGGCCCGCCGCAAAGACCGGAAAGCGAGGGTCGAGGAGGTCATGAGGCGTGCCGCTGGTCCCCGAGGTGTAGATTGGGGGGTGCTCCAAAAGCCACACCATCTCCGGCGCCTGCCCCGCCGCGATTGCCGCGGCGCGGGCCTCCATGGTGGCAACCGCCTCCGGATAGAGGACCGGCGAGGCCGATATCAGCCATTGAACTGCCCGGCCGCGGTCGCGCTCTGAGAGCCGCATCAGATCAGAGGTTTGGCGGTCATTAACCATTGGCTAACCATAACGTGGTGATGTCGCGCCACGCAATTTTGCACTTGTCCTCAGTCTGGTCCTGCCGTGCCAACCCTCGATAAAGTCAGTGTAGACCTGATGGTGGTCCTCGGGACCACGACGATGCCCGTCCATCAAGTAATGCGGCTGAGCCGTGGCGCCATCATAGAACTGGACGCCACCGAGGCCGACGAGGTCAAGATACTCGCCAATAGCTTGCCCATTGCAAGCGGGGTGGTGCTGGTCGACCGCAACCGCATCGCCGTCGAAGTGAAACAAATGCTTCCTCGACTGCCAGGGAGCCGCTAGGCCGTTGCGCTCCGCAGTCGACTTCTGCCAGGGCGGCAGCCCTTGTCGCGCCAGCGCCGATTTGTTACATCCCGCGCCGTCGATCCGGTCCGGAACACTTTCCCGCATCGGTTCCCCAAGCGCTCGTGGCGGAATTGGTAGACGCGCTGCCTTGAGGTGGCAGTGAGTAACATCGTGGGGGTTCGAGTCCCTCCGAGCGCA
>C688J35102_120990018_pt1 | contig 19161 bp, 18 predicted proteins | sample HopSoiMetagenom2_FD_35102 | JGI IMG/M metagenome (IMG submission 35102)
CTCGGCTGTCGCCACAAGTACCGGCGAACCGATCAGTTCATCGTATTTGTAGTCGCACTTCCTGGTGTTGGTGTAGTCCTTGACGGTCGCCTGAGCCGCCTGGCCATTCGGGCCCGCGAACGTGAACACCTTGTTCAGCCATGCCGGCGTATTGGGATTGGTATGGCCGGAGTTGTTCCAGCTCACCCAGATGCGGTCGATATTGCAGTGGTGCATCCAGAAGATCGGGTCGTTCGCGGCCCACGGTATCGACCCCATTCCCTGACCGTTACCGACGAAGACGTGTACGCTGCCGTGAACGCCCTGGTCGAGCGCCTGATTGAAGCCCGGCGCAACGCCGACGGGCAGATAGGATGGCTGGGCCAGCGCGCTCGCCGGGTTGAGCTGGTTCGCGACGCCCATTCCGTTGAAGATCGCTTGGCCCGCGTTGACGACGGGCCGGCGGTTGGGACGAAATAGCGGACCCCACTGCGGGTCGTTCTGCATCCGGAATTCCTTGGGCAGCGGATAGCCGGCCGGCACCGAGTAATTCCAGTACGGCAATGAGAACGTCGGATCCTTCAGCAGCGCCCGAATGATTTCCTCGAAATAGCAGAGATACATCCGGTGCCAGGGCAGGAAGTACGGCTCGTCGGCCGGATTGAAATGCGCCTGGCACGTATTCCACATCGCTGTCGCCAGCGTCTTTTGTGGGGAGGGGTTGGGTCCGAAGATCTGGCTGATCGCGGCCGCCTTCGTCGTGTTGGTCGGAACCGCATGGGTGTACCACTGGAAGGTCCAGCTGCGCGGGTCTTGCGGCGGCAAGCCCATCATGATCTTCACGGCCTGGGCGTATTTCTTGAGCATGGTCTGGCCGTTGGGCGTCGCCAGATTGTAACGCGTCACCGTTGCGGCATTCGCCTGCTTGACGAGGCCCGGGAAAATGGTGGCGCCTGCTCCGGCGAGGCTCCCAGCGACCAGATAACGACGTGAAAGTTTCATAATCGGCCTCCCTCTCAAATAAGAATTTGAAAAACGCGGCAATGCTACCGCAAGCTGAGTGAGCGCACAACAAATACAATTTTTAATTGTTTAATCAAAAGCCGACCGGAGAGGCCGAGCTTCAATAGTGGCCCGACGGATGAACTATTGCTCCACCAACGCGATTTCGCCGATCGTCGGCCTGGCGGTGTTGCGGGGCTTGCCGCCCGGGACGACGGTCACCACCGGCCTGTCACCCAGCGATTTCATGGATTCGGTTGACCTGAGAAGGTTGGTCACATCGAAGCTGTAGAAGCGCGGATCGGAAGGCATGCCAGGGGTGCGGGCGTTAAAAAAATTCACCGAGCCGACATAGTACGGCCCGTTCGGACTAGGCGCGGTGCCGGGCGGCAGGCCAAGGTATAAGTGATAAATCACCTCCGGCTGTTCGTTCGTGCCCAGTCCTTTCACCACCAGGTAGACCTTTCGTTCCCGCGATACCGACAACGGGCCGGTTCTCTCGGGCGCAAGCGTTACGCTCACCGGCCCCGCGCCAAGCGCCACCGGCTTACCTGCGGAGGTCGCCAGCGTTTTTGGTGTTTCAACCGCCATTGCATCCGCACCGGCCGTCACCCCTGCAATTAGCGCAATGAGCACCAAGCAAATCGAACCTCTTGTTCGCATGACCCGCCATCCAGACACCGGTCGCGCCCGCAACTCGAACATGCGGCGCTATCACGCTGAAGCTGTGGGTGCCATCCGGCGCACGCCAGCCCGTCGGCCGCAATTTTCCGTGAAGCTTAAGCAGCTCCCGTCGCGACGGGCGGACCGTCGGGCATTCCCCATTCGGCCCAGGAGCCGTCATACAGCGCGGTACCGTGCACGCCGAGCCGGTACAGCGCGAGCGTCAGCACCGCGGCCGAGACGCCCGAGCCGCAGGTGGTCACGATCGGGCTTGCCAGATCGACGCCCGCGCCTGCAAAAATCCGGCGAAGCTCATCGAGCGGCTTCATCGCGCCGGTCTCTGCATCGAACAATTCGGCGTAGGGGACGTTGCGGCTGCCCGGGATGTGGCCGCCGCGAAGACCCGGGCGCGGCTCCGCGGCGCTGCCCTCGAAACGCGGGCGCGGACGTGCGTCGAGCACCTGTTCGCCGCGACTGTCCAGATTGGCGACCAGCTGCTGCTTGCTGCGGACGAATGTCGGGTCGAGCGTTGCGTCGAAGCGTCCAGGCCTCGGTGCCGCCTGGCCGGACTGGGTCGGACGGCCCTCGGTGCGCCACTTCTTAAAGCCGCCGTCGAGCACCTTGACCTTGTCGTGGCCGAACGACAGGAACATCCACCACGCCCGCGGGGCTGCGACCCAACCGCCGGAATCATAGGCGATTACCGTGTTCCCCGAAAAAACCCCAAGCGCGGCGATGTCGCGGGCGAACTGTTTTTCGTCCGGATACATGTGCGGCAGCGGCACCGAATGATCGGAGACGGCATCGATGTCGAAAAACACCGCGCCAGGAATATGCGCCGCGAGATAGTCATCGACCGGCAAAGGCAAGACGCCGGGCAGCTTGAAGGAGGCGTCGATGATCTTGACGTCGGGATCGTCGAGATGGGCTGCGAGCCAGTCCGTGGTGACAAGCGGATCGTCCGGCGAAATCATGGAAGCATCTCCCCATACTGGCATCATTGCCGGGCCTAGACCCGGCGATCCATCTTCTTCGAAAGAGACTTGTGAAGAGTGATGGATACGCGGGTCAAGCCCGCGTATGACGATTTTAACTCTTCGGCTTCTTCGGCTCCCACTTCTCCACCGCGCCGCCGGCGTCGCGCCAGGCGGCGAAGCCGCCGCCGAGATGCGCGACCGGTTTCAGCCCCATATCCTTGGCGGTCTTGGCGGCCAGCGCCGAGCGCAGGCCGCCGGCGCAATGGAAGATGAATTTCTTGTCCTGCTGGAAGATCGGCTTGGCATAGGGGCTTTGCGGGTCGATCCAGAACTCCAGCATGCCGCGGGTGCAGGAGAACGCGCCGGGGATCTTGCCGTCGCGCTCGATCTCACGCGGGTCGCGAATGTCGACAATCACCACGTCGGCATTGGCGCCGTCGCGGTAGGCGGCGATGGCTTCCGACGCGTTGACGGTTTCGATCTCGGCATTGGCTTCGTCGATCATCGCCTTGATGCCGCGGGTGATGGTCTGGGGCATTGAAACGTCCTCTTGTTCAACTCTCTCGTGCCCCGGACGCAGCGCAGCGCGTAGCTCTTCGCGAAGCGGTGCGCTGCAGAGCCGGGGCCGTAACGAGCGCCCGTGTTTGGTACGGTCCCGGCTCTGCGGAGCGGCATGAAGAATGCCGCACCGCGTCCGGGACAAGTGTTACCGAACCAATTCCCGCATGGCGCTTTCGAGGCCCTCGATGGTGATCGGGTACATGCGCTGCGAAAACAGCCGGCGGATGATGGTGGTGGATTCAGAATAGTCCCAGTGCCGCTGCGCCACCGGATTGAGCCAGACCGCATGCGGATAGGTGCGGGTGATACGCTCGAGCCAGACCGAACCGGCCTCCTCGTTGACGTGCTCGACCGAGCCGCCGGGCACCATGATCTCGTAAGGCGACATCGAGGCGTCTCCGACAAACACCACCTTGTAGTCGTGCGGGTACTTGTGCAGCACGTCCCAGGTCGGCGTACGGTCGGTGAAACGCCGCCTGTTCTGCTTCCACACGCCCTCATAGAGGCAGTTATGGAAGTAGAAATATTCCATGTGCTTGAACTCGCTCTTCGCCGCCGAGAACAATTCCTCGACCTGCTCGATATGCGAATCCATCGAGCCGCCGATATCGAAGAACACCAGCACCTTCACCGCATTGCGCCGCTCCGGGCGCATATGCACGTCGAGATAGCCGTGATTGGCGGTCTCCTTGATCGTGGTGTCGAGATCGAGTTCGTCCGGCGCGCCGGTGCGGGCGAACTTGCGCAACCGCCTGAGCGCAATCTTGATGTTGCGGATACCGAGCTCGACATTGCCGTCGAGATCCTTGAACTCGCGGCGGTCCCAGACTTTCACCGCGCGAAAATTGCGGTTCTTCTCCTGGCCGATCCGGATGCCTTCCGGATTGTAGCCGTGGGCGCCGAACGGAGAGGTGCCGGCGGTGCCGATCCACTTGTTGCCGCCCTGATGGCGGCCCTTCTGCTCCTTCAACCGCTCGCGCAGGGTTTCCATCAGCTTGTCCCAGCCCATCGCCTCGATCTGCTTCTTCTCCTCCTCGGTGAGGTATTTTTCGGCGAGCTTTTTCAGCCATTCGGCCGGGATGTCCGCCTTCTCCATGGCGTCGAGCAGGCTTTCCAGCCCCTTGAAGACGGTGCCGAAGACGCGGTCGAACTTGTCCAGATTGCGCTCATCCTTCACCAAGGAGGCGCGCGACAGGTAGTAGAAATTCTCCACCGTCTGCTCGGCGAGGTCGGCGTCAAGTGCCTCCATCAGCGTAAGATATTCCCGCAACGTGACCGGAATCTGCGCCTCGCGCAGCGATGTGAAGAATTGCAGGAACATGACCCGCACTTTGCCCCTGAGGCGACTTCCGTCAAGGGCTCGGGGCCCCCGATCCCGCGTGTACAGGCCCGAGAGCGAAAACCTTGTTCCCCGCTGGAACCCGCACGTCATTTCGACTAAAGTCGTAGTGCTACTGATTCAAACCGGGGGAAATGCAATGGGAATCGAATCGATTATCGTCTGGCTTATCGTAGGCGCCATCGCCGGCTGGCTCGCCGGAATGATCGTCAAGGGCGGCGGCTTCGGCCTCCTCGGAAACATCGTGGTCGGCATCATCGGCGCGGTGGTCGCCGGATGGCTATTGCCGACGCTTGGGGTCACCCTCGGCACCGGGATCGTGGCCGCGATCATCGATTCGGCCATCGGCGCGGTAGTGGTTCTGGTCATTATATCCTTGATCAAACGCTGACGACCCGCTTATCTCCGGAACGGCCGCCCCTACAGGCGGTCGTTTCATGTCTGGCGACAGCGTTCTCGCCTGGAAGAAGAGCAAGGCAGCGTTTGCGATGAAATTTACCGGCACCAAGGACTATATCGCCACCGACGACCTGAAGATCGCCGTCAATGCATCGATGGTGCTGGAGCGGCCGCTGTTGATCAAGGGCGAGCCCGGCACCGGCAAGACCGTGCTGGCTGAGGAGGTTGCGAAGGCGATCGGCGCGCCGCTTATGACCTGGCACATCAAGTCCACCACCAAGGCCCAGCAGGGTCTTTACGAATACGACGCGGTGTCGCGGCTGCGCGACAGCCAGCTCGGCGATGCGCGGGTCTCCGACATTTCCAATTACATCAAGCGCGGTAAATTGTGGGATGCATTCACCAGCGAACAACGTCCCGTATTGTTGATCGACGAGATCGACAAGGCGGATATCGAATTCCCCAACGATCTGCTGCTCGAGCTCGATCGCATGGAATTCTTCGTCTACGAGACCGGCGAGAACATCAAGGCGAAGCTGCGTCCGATCGTGATGATCACCTCGAACAACGAGAAAGAGCTGCCGGACGCCTTCCTGCGCCGGTGCTTTTTTCACTACATCAAGTTTCCGGACCATGAGACGATGAACCGGATCGTCGAAGTGCATTTTCCCGGCATCAAGCAGCGGCTGGTGCAGGAGGCGCTGCGCATCTTCTTCGAGGTGCGCGAGGTGCCGGGCCTGAAGAAGAAGCCGTCGACCTCGGAATTGCTGGACTGGCTGAAGCTCCTGCTCAACGAGGACATGACGCCGGAGATGCTGCGCGAGCGCGATCCGCGCAAGCTGATCCCGCCGCTGCACGGCGCGCTCTTGAAGAACGAGCAGGACGTGCATTTGTTCGAGCGGCTCGCGTTTTTGAGCCGGAGAGAAGTGTAACTGCCGTAACGAGGGCGGGAGCCGGATGAACGTCCAGAGCAAAATCGAGAGCACGTCGGCGATCAGCACCGAGCATTTCGACGTGGTCATCGCCGGCGCGGGCATCTCCGGCATCGGCGCCGCGTATCACCTGACCACGCAATGCCCCGGGACCAGCTTCGTCGTGCTGGAAACGCAGGAGAGCTTTGGCGGCACCTGGCTCACGCACAAATATCCCGGCATCCGGTCCGACAGCGACCTGCATACCTTCGGCTACCGCTTCAAGCCATGGACCAGCGCGCCGATCGCGACCGCGCAGGAAATCCTGGCCTACATGGGCGAGGTCATCGCGGAGAACGATCTCGGCAAGCACATCCGCTACCGTCACACGATTTCGTCGGCGCGCTGGTCGAGCAAGGACAATCTGTGGACCATCGACGCGGTTCGTAGCGATACCGGCGAGCCATTGCGCTTCACCACCAATTTCTTCTGGATGTGCCAGGGCTACTACCGGCATTCCGAAGGCTACACGCCGCAATGGCCGGACTTCGAAAAATTCAGAGGCACGGTGGTTCATCCGCAGAAGTGGCCGGAAGGGCTGGAGTACAAGGGCAAGCAGGTCGTCGTGATCGGCTCCGGTGCCACCGCCGCCACGCTGATACCGTCCATCGCGAACGAGTGCACGCATGTCACGATGCTGCAGCGCTCGCCGACTTACTTTCGCACCGGCCGCAACGCCATCGAGATTGCCGAGACCCTGCGCAAGCTGCAGGTCGACGAATCCTGGATCCACGAGATTACGCGTCGGCACATTCTGTACGAACAGGACGCCTTCACCCGCCGCACCTTCAGCGATCCCGAAAGCGCGAAGAAGGACCTGCTCTCGGCGGTCGAAGCCTATCTCGGTCCCGACTACGACATTGCGACGCATTTCACGCCGACCTACCGCCCTTGGCGGCAGCGTATCGCCTTCATTCCCGACGGCGACCTGTTCCAGAGCATCAAGGCCGGCAAGGCCTCGGTCGTCACCGACGAGATCGAGCGGTTCACTGAAGGCGGCATCCTGCTGAAATCCGGCAAGACCTTGGACGCGGACATCATCGTCACCGCGACCGGCTTCCATCTCAGCGCGCAGGGCGACATCGACTTCGAGGTCGACAGCCAGCCGCTCAACTTTTCAGACACAGTCACCTATCGCGGCATGATGTTCACCGGCGTGCCGAACCTCGTCTGGGTGTTCGGTTATTTCCGCGCCAGCTGGACGTTGCGCGTCGACCTGGTCGCCGACTTCGTATGCCGTTTGCTCAAGCACATGAAAACGAAGGGCGCGCGCAAGGTCGAGGTCGCGCTGCGCCCCGAAGACCACAACATGCCGCTATTGCCGTGGATCGACCCGGAAAACTTCAATCCGGGCTACATGATGCGCGGCATGCACCTGTTGCCAAAGCGCGGCGACAAGCCTGAGTGGCAGCACAACCAGGATTACTGGGCCGAGAAGGACGAGTTTCCGAAGATCGATCTGGATGATCGGGCGTTTGTGTACAATTGAGACACTGGCTTCGCTCGTTCCCCGGACGCAGCGCAGTAAGTAACCAGTAGGGCGCAATAAGCGAAGCGCATTGCGCCATTCAGTGGCGGCGCAATGCGCTTCGTTTATTGCGCCTACGCTCTGCGGGCACACTTAGTTAGTCGACAACGCCGCCGCCTCCAGCGGTTTCCTTCCCCGGATCAGATCCGACGCCTTGTCGGCGATCATCAAGGTCGAGGCGTTCAGATTGGCGGAGATCATCCGAGGCATGATCGAGGCGTCGACCACGCGTAAGGCTTGCAGGCCGTGCACGCGCAGCTGATCATCGACCACTGCCCATGAGCTGTCGGCCGGACCCATCCGGCAGGTGCAGCCGGGATGGAAGGTGGTGGTGCCGCGCTGGGTCGCCGCGTGCAGAAATTCGTCGTCGGTCTGCACGGCAGGTCCCGGAAAATCCTCGTGATCGTAATACGGCGCGAGCGGCGCGGAGGCCAACAGCCGGCGCGCCAGCTTCATGCCGGCGACGATGACGCGACGATCGAGCTCGGCGTCGAGATAATTGGTCTGAATGATCGGCGGCGCAAACGGATCGGCGGAGCGGAGCCGAACATAGCCACGACTCTCCGGCCGCTGCTGCCAGGATGCCACCGTCATGCCGGGCTGGTCCTCGAGCTGGCCCTGCACGCCTTCCTTGTAGCTCGCCGGCGTAAAGGTCAGCTGCAGGTCGGAGCTCTCGGTGGTCTCGCCGGAGTGCCAGAAGCAATAGACCATGGTCGGCGACAGCGACAGCAGGCCGCGCCGGGTGGTCGCCCATTTCAGCGCCTCCACCCACAAATGCAGGCCGCGGCGAAGCTCGTTAATGGTCCTGATGTTCTTGACACGCGCGACCGTGCGGGGCGCGTAATGGTCCTGCAACCCTTCGCCGACGCCGGGCAATGCGTGGCGCACCTCGATGCCGAGCGAGCGCAGCAATTCGGGCGATCCTATGCCGGACAATTGCAGCAGCTGCGGCGAATTGTAGGTGCCGCCCGAGAGGATGACTTCCTTGTTGGCGCGGATCTCGGTCGGGACGCCACCCTTGCCGCCCTTGATGAAGCGCACGCCGATCGCGCGCTTTCCATCCAACACGACTTCCGTCGCGTGCGCATGGGTACGCACATGCACGTTCGGCCGCTTCATCGCGGGGCGCAGGAAAGCGGTTGCGGCGCTGACGCGCCGGCCGTTGCTGATGGTGCGCTGGGCGTAGGAGACGCCTTCCTGGATGGCGCCGTTGTAGTCCGGGTTGCGCGGTATCCCGAGGCTCATCGCGCCGGCCATGAAGGCTTCGCAGAGCGGATCGCGCCAGTCCATCGTGGTGACGACCAGGCTGCCATCGCGGCCACGATAGGTGTCCTCCCCTTCGCCAATGCGCCGCTCCAGCCGCCGGAAATACGGCAGCACGTCCGGATAGCCCCAGCCGCGATTGCCGAGCTGCGCCCAGGTATCAAAGTCCTGGCGCTGGCCGCGGTTATAGATGTGGCCATTGATCGAGGACGAGCCGCCGAGCGTCTTGCCGCGCGGCGCATAGATGCTGCGCCCACCCGTCCATGGTCCGGGCTCCTGTTGATAAGCCCAGTTCACGCTTTTCATATGGAAGGTCTTGATGAAGCCGGCGGGGAGATGGATGTAGGGATGCCAGTCGCGCGGTCCGGCCTCGAGCACGCAGACGCTGGTGGCGGGATCCTCGCTTAAGCGATTGGCGAGCACGCAGCCGGCGGAGCCCGCGCCGACGATCACATAGTCGAATGTTTCCATCGTTCCTCGTCTCCGGCCGCTACCGCGGCTTCTCGTTCAGCTGATAGTTGAGGTGCGCCTTCACCGTCGGCCACTCGGAGGCGATGATGCTGTACACCACGGTGTCGCGCAGCGTGCCGTTCGGCGCGACCTGGTGGCTGCGCAGGATGCCGTCCTGCTTGGCGCCCAGCCGCTCGATGCCGCGCCGGCTCTGGTGATTGAAGAAATGGGTGCGGAATTCCACCGCGATGCAATCGAGCTGTTCGAACGCATGCGCAAGCAACAGCAGCTTGCACTGGGTGTTCAGCGCGCTGCGCTGCACGCGCCTTGCGTACCAGGTGGAGCCGATCTCGACGCGGCGGTTGGGGGCATCGACGTTCATGTAGGTGCTCATGCCGGCGATCTTGCCGGCCGCATCGAACACCGTCCACGGCAGCATCGAGCCTGCTTTCTGCAAGCCGAGCCGGCGATCGATTTCCTTGTTCATGTCCTCGGGTTTTGGGACGAATGTGTACCAGAGCTTCCACAACTCGCCGTCCTTCACCGCCTCGACCAGACCGTCGCGGTGATCGTGCGAGAGCGGCTCGAGCCGCGCATGCGGACCCTGCAGGGTTATAGGTTCAAGCCATGCCATGTCCGCGCTCACTTGTTCAAAAAGTTCAGCGGCAGGCCGGGACGCGCCCAGTCCATCGCGATCAACTCGCCCTTGCCGGACAAAGTGATGTACGCGGTCTTCAGCTCAGGCCCACCGAAGGCAATGTTGGTGGTGACACGGTCGCCGGTTGGGACCTGCTCGACGATGGAGCCATCAGGCGCGATCACCGAGATACAACCCGAGATCAGGGTCGCGACACAGACATTGCCGCCGGCTTCAACCGCAAGCGAATCGAACATCTGGTAGCCCCCGAGTCCCGCGATGGGCTTGCCGCGCTCGCCACGATAGATCACGTCGCGCGGTTTTACCTCGCCCGGCGCGGCGAGATCGAAGGCCCAGAGCCGCGCGGTCGGCGTCTCCGCGACATAGACCGTGTTTTCATCCGGCGACAGGCCGATACCGTTCGCGGGCAGCATGCCGAACACCTGCTCGGTCACCTCCGTTGCACCCGGCTTGATGTAATAGACCGCGCCGACATCCATGTCGCGCGCGCGGCGTTTGCCGAGGTCGGTGAACCACAGCCCGCCCTCGCGGTCGAACACCAGATCGTTCGGGCCTTTCAACGGATGCTCGCCGCATCGATCGAACACGGTCTCGACGTGTCCGGTCGGCAGGTCGACGCGCTGGATCGAGCCGCCAATATATTCGTGCGGCGCCGGCGCGCCCGGCATCAGGGTGCCGCGCGAGGGTATCCAGCTGAAGCCGCCATTGTTGCAGATGTAGCATTTGCCGTCCGGCCCCATCGCCGCGCCATTGGGGCCGCCGGGGATTTTGGCGACCACCTCCTTGCGTCCGTCCGGCCACACCCGCGTCAAGCGCTGGCCGCGAATCTCGACCAGCACCACCGATCCATCCGGCAGTACCACCGGGCCTTCGGGAAACTCCAGATCGGTAGCGAGAACGCGGACATTGGGCATCGAAAACCTCTCCCGGCTTTTGTTGTTGACCGGCGGGTCTTCCGCACGCGCAACATAGTTTGCGCGATGTTAGATCGAAGCCGAAGCCCAAGTAAATGCCGCACGGCGCGGCCCCCTATTCCCGGATCGGGACCCATATTTCGAGGCCGCCATTGCCGGTCAGCGGATCGAAGTCCTCGTCGTAGCGCTCGAAACTCGCCGCATCGGCCGCCTTCAGGGCGGACGCGGGCAGCCACTGATTCCAGACGGTGTTGACGGTGCGCCGTATCGTCGAGATGTGGTCCTTGTGGGAGAACACCGCATATCGCGCTTCCGGAATCCGGACGCGGCTGAATTGGCGCGGCAGATCGGAGAAATCCGAAACCTCGACGCCGGCGATATAGTCGAAATTTCCGGAGTCGTCGCCGTTGCAGCAGACCCCGTAGGCGACCTTGCCGATCCGGTCGGGGATCTCATCGACCGTCTGGTGGAAGCGCTGCCACTGCCCGGGGATGGCCGCGCCGCTCTCCCAGGTGTAACGCTCGCCGATACCGGCGACGAGCAAGGGTTTTCCGTTTTCAAAGCGCGGCGGTGGAAGATTCTCGGTGAGGGTGGAATCCATGACGATCGGCTCCTGTAATTGAAGCGTGCCAAGTTGCGCGGAGCCGCGAACCATTTCGGGCGTGACGCCGAAATGTTCGCGGAACGCGCGGGTGAATGCTTCGTGAGAGCCGTAATCCGCATCCAGCGCGACGCCGAGGATATCGGGTGCGCCGTCGGCGAGGGCACGCGCGGCCTCGCTGAGACGGCGCGCGCGTACATAGCGCATCACCGAAAATCCGGTCGCGGCGGCGAACGCACGCACGAGGTGGAAACGCGACACGCCGGCAATTGCCGCGACTTCGTCGAGCGTCAGCGGTTGTGCAAGGTGGCTCTCGATATACCAGAGCGCCTTCTGCGCCGGATTCATCGGCAACGGTCCTCATTCGAAGCATGGCGACTATGCGCGCTCGGCGCAGGCTTCGTTTGATCGTTCTTGCTGTTTCCGCAGCGGATAGCCGCAGCCACCGGTGGCTACTTTGTGCCCTCCCGGGGCGGCGGGCCGTCTTTCGCCGGTTGCGCGACGTTATCCGCCGCCTTCTTCTGAGCTTGCAATTCCTGCAGGCTCTTCGGCAGGCTGGAGACCGTGGCTTTCAACGCCTCGATCTGCCGGTTGGCGGCGTCGATCTTCTGCTGATGGTCGACGCTCAGCTTGGTGATGGTCTTCTGCAGAAAATCCACGTTGCTCTGCAGGCAACTGGTGCGGCGCTCCATGGTCTTTTCGACGGTGCAGATTTCGATGCCCGGAACGTCCTGCGCCACGGCGGGTGCCGGGCGCGCCGCCCAGCATACCGGCAGCAATCCGATCGCAAGCACCAGCCGCATGACCATCATTTTCGCGCTCCGCTCGTTCACGAAACCAGCGAAGCAAGCCTTTCAACATTCTGTCAACTGCGGCTCACCACAGCCTCCAGACACACTACAACCTTATTCAGTCTGGAATTTGCGTCTCCACTGAAGAATCGCGGAACCTGGCTGGGTGCGAACAGGTTCGCGAGGAGAAGTTGACCATGGCGACACGCGAACGACGGCTGGCGGAATTCGACGGCACCGGAGAACCGCCGGCTGATATGCCGGTGCAAGTGCTGTGCGAAGACCACAGCGGCACCTATCAGCTGCCATTTGCGTGCCGCTGGATCGACGGCGAATGGCGCAACAGCGAGTCCGGCAGCATGGTCGAGGCCACGGTCGTCGGTTGGCGGTTGCCGCGCCGGTGAACAGCCGCAACTGTCTCACAATGCGACGCAGTGCGCTCGCGCCTTTAAGGATCGGAACGCGCCCGGAACGAAACGCGCCCGAATCGGCCGCGGGGCACCGGCAGTCCTACATGTGGCAAGCCCTCCGCGGGAAGCGCACAACATCCAGCACTGCTGCCATTCCGCACCGGTGTCAGTCGCGCGTGGGACATTAACAATCGGGCCTGGGCAACAGTTGGGAGATTACTTCCAGGGCGTCACCGGCGGCACCTTTTCGGTCGCCGGCGGCATGTCGACGGTCTTGAAGTCGGCCGGGTGACGATTTCGAGGTATTCCATTTGCTTCGCTCGCGCTCGCAACGACGCTTGCGTCGCGAGAGCGCCTACTTCGTCATAGTCCGGATCGGCGTGTCCTTTAGGCCGTTGTTGTCATAGGCCTTGCGCAAGGTTCCGTTCGCTATCGCATCGTTCATGAACTTGGTCGCAAAGGCGAGCGACAGCGGATGGTTCGGCGGCACCGCGATGGCGGTGACGGTCTGCTTGAACGTCTCGTCCAACACGCGGGTCCCCGGGATCTTCCTGGCCATCGCGTTGAGCTGGTCGCGCGACAGCGCAAAGGCGTCGATCTCGCCGTTCTTCAACAGATTGGCAATCTCGTCATAGGTCTGATAGCCGGTCACTTTGGCGTTCTTCAGGTGCGCGATGGCGCCGCGCATCGTGGTGGTATTGTTCACCGCCGCGACCTTGATGCCGGGCTGGTCGAGGGTCTGGAAATTGGTTGCGGGTGAGCCGGCTTTCACGATGTAGGTGGCGTCCGCGACCTCATAGATCGGACCGAACGACATCCGCGCCTCGCGCTCGGGGTCCTTGGGCAGGAAGGTGATATCCCAGGTGCCTTTCGATACCGCATCCACGATCTGCCCGGAGTTCTGGTGCGCGACATATTCGACCGGCACGCCCAATTGCGCGGCCATCTCCTTGCCGAGGTCGACCGGCACCCCGGCATAGCCGCCGCTTTCGGTCTTGGTGGACCAGAACGCGCCGCCCGCGGGGCTGATCGCGATCGCAACCCGCAGCTTGCCGGTCGGCGCGATTTCTTCTTTCAGCGCATCGGCGCGCGCGGAACCGGCCGTCATCATCGAGATACCCAGGATCAGCCCGCAGGCAAGCGGCAAGATACGATTGAACATAGAGTCCTCCAACGCCGGGTCTCCGCCCGGACGGCGCAATCTAACCGAAGCTTTGCAGTCCCTACAAGTTGCCGGCTAGTTCGTCTGCGCCGGCACCTTGATCTCGGTCGGCAGGATGATCGCCGCGGCAATCACCAGGAGGCACAGGCCGGCAAAGGCATGCAGCATGGTGACGAAGCCGCCCTGCTCGTAAAGCCATGCGACAAGGCCGACGGACGCGCCGGCCGCGGTGAAGCCGATGAAATACCGTACCGCATAGGCGCGCGAACGCCATTTCTCCGTGGTGTATTTCCCGACCAAAGCGTCGTTCACGGTGACCTGGCCGAAGGCGCCCATCACGATGCCGATCGCGGCCAGGATCAATGGCAGATTGGACAGCGTCGCCGCCAGATACATGAAGGGCGCCAGCATGAACGACAGCGGCAGGGCGATGGCTTTGAGCGAATAGCGGTCGATCAGCTTGCCGATGGTGTATTGCGTCATCGCGCCGAACACATAGACGCTGGCCGCGATCACCCCCAGCAGGGCCGGACTCCTGGTCAGATCGCTTAAGCGCTCGGCGAACAATTTTGGCAGCGCGATAGTCACGGCGTTGAAGGTCGTGGAGATCGCAATGACGACGATCAGCAGCGCCAGCATCACCCGCCACATGTCGCTTTTGGCCACCCGCGCCTGCGCGGCAGCCTGCCTGAAGCCGGAGCGGTCCTCGTGAACGACCATGCGCATGAACGCGACGCCAATCAGGATGCTGATCGCCCCCGGCAGGATAAAGGCCCAGCGCCAGCCGAGGAACTGGCCGATCACGCCGGTCGCCAGCGCGGATGACGCCACGCCGAGATTGCCCCACACGCCGTTCAGGCCCATCTCGCGGCCGAGCCTGTCCGCGTAGGAGACGATCATGGCGGTGCCGACCGGATGATAGATCGAGGCAAACACCCCGATCGACAGCAGGGCCGCGCCAAGCTGCAGCGGCGTCTCCACGAGACCGACGGCAATCATCGCGAGCCCGATGCCGGCGAAGAAGATCACCATCATGTGGCGGCGGCTCCAGCGATCGCCGAGCCAGCCGGTCAACAGCGAGCCCGCCCCGAAGGCGACGAAGCCCGGCGTCGCATAGGGCAGCAGCTCCGAATAGGACATGCCGAGCGCCGGTCCCATCACGATGACCGCCGCGGCGAAGATCAGCATCGCATAGTGGTCGATAAAATGGGCGATGTTGACGAAGCCGATCACCCGTCGAGGTTCGTTCATGAATCGATTCCCGTTGTTTCCCAAACAGGTTATACGTCCTTGCCCTGACGGGATGCCGCCAATGAGTATCGCCGAAATACCAATTCCCGCCATTCGTGGAAGCCATTCCACGGCCGGCGAAGGCGTCCATCTCGTAGCGCGCAATTACCGGAAAGGCGTGCGCCTCGACCCCCATATGCACCGCGAGGCGCAACTGGTCTACGCGGCGAAGGGGACGATGCAGGTGACGACGCCGAAGGGCCGCTGGCTGGTGCCGCCCGACCGCGCGGTGTGGGTGCCGGCGCGGCTTGAGCATTGCATCGACGTACTCGCCGACATCGAGATGCGCACGCTGTATTTCGACTTGGGCTGGTTGGCGCGGGAGCAGCGCAGCACCAGTCTTGGCGCCGAGTTCGTGGTTCGGGTATCGCGGCTGCTGCACGAGTCGATCCTCGCGCTGTTCGACGGGCGAAATGATCCCGCCCGCACCGGCCTGCTGATCCGGCTGGTCATGCTCGAGCTCCACCAGGCCGAAGAACCCGCCACCTTCATTCCGCTGCCGCACGAGGCCCGCTGCCGCCGCGCCGCCGAGCGCGTGCTCGCCGATCCAACGAAATCCCATGACATCGAGGACCTTGCGCGCGAGGTCGGCACGTCGGCAAGGACGTTGTCGCGGCTGTTCTCGATGGAAACGCAATTGAGCTTCAAGAGCTGGTGCCAGCGCGCGCGCATCGCGGCGGCGATCGAGAGGCTGTCGATGCAGCCGGACGTGCCGGTCAAGCAACTCGCGGCCGACCTCGGCTACGCGAGCTTCCCGGCATTTTCCCACGCCTTTCGGCAGGTGACCGGGAAGACGCCGACGGAGTTTGCGGAGCAGAAATGAGGCTGTCATCATTCCGGGATGCGCCTCTTGGCGCAGACCCGGAATCCATACTCACGATGGTGGTTTATGGATTCCGGGCTCCCGCTACGCGGGCCCCGGAATGACGGAGCTGTCGCGGCACCACCGCGGTTGCTTCGATCTCCACCCGTGCGGCTTTCTCGACCAGCCGGACCACCTGCACCAGCGCCATCGCCGGGTAATGTGCACCGAAGATCTCGCGATAGATGCCGCCCAGCGCCTTCAGGTTGGCGAGATATTCGTCGACGTCCACCACATACCAGGTGAGCCGCACCAGATGTTCGGGCCGCCCGCCGCCCGCCTCGAGGATCGCGGCGATGTTGGCGAGCGTCTGCTTGACCTGCGGGAGGAAGCCTTCCGGCAGATGGCCCGCGGCGTCCCAGCCGATCACACCGCCGGTCACGACAATGCGGCCGTCCGCCGCCATGCCGTTGGCGTAGCCCTTCGGCATCGGCCAGCCGGCCGGCTGCAGGATTTCCGGGCCTGCGGCGGCTTTCGGATCCGGCAGCACGTTGAGCGTGGATCGCTTTGGCGGATTCACCGGCAATTCTCCTTCTATATCGGGCTAAAAAATCATTCCGCCGCGCTTCGCGCCGAGCCGGGTTCGGCATGCGCCATCTGCCGCAGCGCGAACCGTTTCAGCTTTCCGGTCTCGGTTTTCGGCAATTGCGCAACGAACTCGATGGCGCGCGGGTATTTGTAAGGCGCGATCTCGCGCTTGACGTGATCCTGCAGGCTTACTGCCAGCGCATCGTCGGCGCAAAATCCCCGCGCCACCACGACATAGGCCTTCACGATCATCCCGCGCGCCTCGTCCGGCGCGCCGACCACGCCGCACTCCGCGACGGCGTCGTGGGTCAATAGCGCCGCCTCGACGTCTGGACCGGCAATATTGTAGCCGGAGGAAATGATCATGTCGTCGGAGCGCGCCACAAAGCACAGCCGGCCGTGCGCGTCGCGCACGAACGAATCCCCGGTCAGATTCCAGCCATCGCGCACATAGTTCGACTGCCTGGCGTCGGCGAGATAGCGGCAGCCGGTAGGTCCGCGCACGGCAAGCTTGCCGAGGGCACCGGGCGGCAATTCGTTCATGTCCTCGCCGACGACCCTTGCCTCGTAACCGGAAACCGGGCGCCCGGTCGTTCCGGGATGGGCGTCGCCGACCCGGTTCGAGATGAAGATGTGGAGCAGCTCGGTGCTGCCGATACCGTCGAGGATCGGCTTGCCGGTCTTGCGGATCCAGCTTTCGAACACCGGCGTCGGCAATGTCTCGCCTGCCGAAACCGCCAATCGCAGCGAGGAAAGATCGGCGCCGCCGTCCATCGCGGCTATCATCGCCCGATAGGCGGTCGGCGAGGTGAAGCATATCGTGGCCTTGTAGGTCTCGATGATCTTGACCATCTCAGCCGGCGCGGCGTTTTCCAGGAGCGTCGCAGTGGCGCCGAACCGCAACGGAAAGATCGCAAGCCCGCCGAGCCCGAAGGTAAAGGCAAGCGGCGGTGAGCCGACGAAGACGTCGTCCGGCGTGACCTGGAGGACTTCCCGCGCATAGCCGTCGGCTATGATCATGAGATCGCGATGGAAGTGCATGGTCGCCTTGGGCTCGCCGGTGGTGCCCGAGGTAAAACCAAGCAAGGCCACGTCGTCCCGGCCGGTCCTGACCGCATCGAAACGGACCGGCTTGTTCAGGGCGATGCGGTCGAGCTCGGCATCGTGGTTCGAGGTGCCATCGAAGTTCACCACCTGCTTGAGAAAGCGGCTGGTCTTGGCGCATGCGACCAGTTCGTCGGCGATGCGGCTGTCGGTGAGCGCCAGCGCGATCTCCGCCTTGTCGACGATCTTGGTCAATTCGCCGGCGCGAAGCATCGGCATGGTGTTGACCACGACGGCGCCTGCCTTGGTTGCGCCCAGCCACGCCGCGACCAGCGCCGGATTGTTGCCCGACCTGATCAGGACCCGGTTGCCGGGCTTGACGCCGTAATTCTCGACCAACGCATGGGCGAGCCGGTTCGACCAGTCCGCGAGTTCCTTGTAGGTGCGCTGGCGGCCATTGCCGATCAGCGCGATGCGGTCCCCATACCCCTTCTCGACCAGACGATCGGTAAGCTCGACGGCTGCGTTGAGATATTCCGGATACTGAAACTCCGGCCGCTCCAGGATCAATTCCGGCCATTGCGAGAAGGGCGGGATATTTCGCCGCGTAAAATCATCCACGTGACCGGAAGGGCCAAGACATGGACCGGTGCCAGAAGTCGTGGCTGACATTTCCATCGCTCCCGCTTTTCAAACCGCCCTGCTCTCCGCGGCCTTGCGCGCCGACGCCTTTGTCCTGGCGAGCAAGCGCATCAATTCCCGCACGTCCTTATCGCCAAGCTCGGAAAACATGTCCGCGATCCAGGTCTCATGCTCCGCCGCCATCTTGCGGAATTCGGCACGCCCGGTTTTGGTGAGCCGGATCACTTGCACGCGGCGGTCCTGATCGGAGGTGCGGCGATCGAGATGGCCGGATTCGACGAGGCGTTCGACGAGGCCCGTGACGTTGCCGTTCGACACCATCATGCGTTTCGAAACGTGGGACAGCGTCATGCCATCGGGCGCCTTGTCGAGCTGCGCCATCAGGTCGAAGCGCGGCAGCGTCACGTCGAAGCGCGCGCGCAGCCGGCTGCGTACCTCACTTTCAATCAGATTGGTGCAGGTCAGAAGCCGGAGCCATAGCCGCAATTCGTCGCCATGGTCTTCCGGCGTTTCGACTGCCTTGGTTTCGGAATCGAGAATTGTCATTGCTGTACCATCATTCCGCCGCCAGCGGCTTCGCCGCCGCGCGCAGCTCCGCGCGGGTCTTCGGCTTGCCCTTGATCTTCAATTCCTCGAAATCCTGGCGGTCGCGCACGCTGTTGCGGAAAATCTGCTCCTTGCCGGGAAGATATTGCGGCGGACAGGCGATGTCGGAAGCGCCATACCAGGCCGCCGCGCGCAAGGTGAAGGACGGGTCGACCAGATGCGGGCGTCCCAGCGCCACCAGGTCGGCGCGGCCCGCGGCCAGGATGGTATTGACCTGGTCGGCGGTGGTGATGTTGCCGACGCACATGGTCGCCACGCGCGCCTCGTTGCGCACCTGGTCGGAGAACGGCGTCTGGAACATGCGGCCATAGACCGGCTGCGCGTCGCGCACGGTCTGCCCGGTGGACACATCGACCAGGTCGACGCCGGCTTGCGCGAAAGCACGGGCTATCTCGACCGCGTCGTCGCCGGTAATGCCGCCCTCGGCCCAGTCGGTTGCGGAAATGCGCACCGACATCGGCTTGTGCGCCGGCCATGCCGCGCGCATCGCGGCAAAAACTTCCAGCGGATAGCGCAGCCGG
>C688J35102_120990017_pt1 | contig 19068 bp, 15 predicted proteins | sample HopSoiMetagenom2_FD_35102 | JGI IMG/M metagenome (IMG submission 35102)
ATGAGCAAGCCCTTTGGTGGAAAATGAAATTCTCTTCAACCATCTTTGCTCAATAATGGCGGCAATTCGCCGTCCCGAATAAAGCATTGCCCTGTGGCCACGTTGCCACAGCGAATGCTATGCTGCTCGCCCGCAAAAACCCGCATTTGCTGCACGTAATGGGCGAATCGGTTGGGGATCGAGCGCATGCCTGGTTTTCCGCGCATTGGCGCCAAACAGCGCCTGGTAGCGGCTATAGTGCTGGCTTTACTTGCGCTGCCGGCCGCATGGCTCGGTATTCGCGGATGGCCCGAGCAGACTGCTGCGGATTTTGAGGAATGCGTCGAGCAGGTCGAAGCCAAACCGGCCGCCGATGGCGAACGCAAGGCGCTGATGACGGGCTGCAACGCCAGGTTTGCGGGACGGCGCAAAGTGGGCGGCGGCTACAGCTATTACGATTTCATGCAGGACCGCAAATTCGACATCGCTGGCCCAAATCCGACGGCGGAGGAACGCCAACACATCGATCACGCCTATATGGGGTTTCTGGATGCGCAACGCCGCGAAGCGGTGTCAGCACAATTGGCAAAAAGGAAGAACGAGCAACTACGGGCAGATATGGAAATCGCGGCCCAACCGGTCGGGCCACCGCTGGTACTGAAGCCAACCATTGCGACGCCACTGCCTGTAAAACGGCCGCTTGATCGCTCGAAATCGCTGCGCTGTGAGGATAGTCCGCTATCGTGCAGTTGGGCGAAATTTTCCGCAGCTGTGAAGGACGCCTTTGCTTCCTCGCCCATGCCGAGCCGTTGAACGGCGCAGTGATCTCGTTTTGCGGGGTCCAAGCACGCCAGATTGTATAATGCCTGTCCCGAGGGGACGGCCTCGAGGCCCGAAACTGGCCCGTTTTTAGCTGCTGACGGCCAGTTCGCATTTGAAGAATATTGCCCTATTTTTGCCGTCGGCGGTCTGGACAAACACGCTGCAAGGTTTGTGGATGTTCGAACCGCGCGTGTTCCGTGTGCGTGCGAAAAGCGTTGAGGAAGAATCGTTCATGGCTCACCCTTCCCTCTCGCCCGAAAGCGCTGATGTTGCGGAGATCCTGACTTTTCTTCGACGCTTCGCCGAGTTGATGTCCAACGGCACCAACGCGGGCTATCTGAACCGCGCATCCAATCTGCTGGAAAGTCTTGACGCCAGCGCCTCTACAGCCGCCGACGAGCTGGCGCTCTGCCAAAACAGCTACGAAACCGTGAGCCGTCGCGCCGAAGCTCTGGAAATCGAATGCGACGCCCTCAAGTCGGACATTGAAGGTCACCTCGGTATCGCTTCCTCGGTGCTCGCCGAACGCGAATTGCTCGGCGCAACGCTGCAGGCGAGAGAGGTGGAGCTCTCCAAACTCCGCGATGGCTTGATGCCTGACCGAGACCGGCGAGCTGAAACATCGGCAGCGTGCGAGCAGGCATTTGCCGATCTTCGGGCGGAATTCGACGCGAAGCGCATAACGCTGCAGGCCACAGTGCAGGCGCGGAGTGAGGAATGCGACCTGCTCCGGCGCGATCTGGAGCGGCAACGTGATGATGACGCGGCTAGAGCAGCAGCCAGTGATGCGGAAATGTCCCGGATTCACTCGGCCTTTGAAAACGAACGGAGTGCGCTAGAAGCTCGATTGAGGGCTTGCGGCGATGAGCTTGCCATATTCCGGACCGCTTCCAAGCGCGAGCGCGACGCGCTCGAGGAGAAGATCGCCGCGCTGGAGGCTGGGCGAGCCAGCATTCGCTTCGCGCTGGACCGGATCGATGGTCAGGGAATTCCGACGATCGATGCTCGCGGCGGCAACAAGTCCGGGTTTCCCGGAACGGGCGAAGACGGGATCCCATCGAAACCGTTTCCGGCGCAACGCCGAACTAACTCGCCTGCAGACACCAGCGCGATCGTGCCTACGGCCACGCTGCTTCAGGCGCGCGCGCAATTCGAATATCTTGCCAGGGAATTCATTCCACTCGGCGACATCGCTTCGCAGGTGATGTGCGAGCTGGCGGCCTATACGATGGAGCTGGCCCTGGTCGAGGGCCAGCGGCCGGCCCATCTGCCGGTCGATGAGGTCGCGCGAAGTATTCTCGCACCGAATGGAGCCAATGGTAATTAGTCTACAACGGCGTGAGCACAGCGATAATTAAGTGCGCCAGGCCAGTTCGGAGTCTCTTCGGCTTCGATTACCCACGTTACCTGGTCGCGGGGGGATTGCTCGCCTACGTGCTGTTGGCTTGCACCAGCGCGATCAGATCAGCGCCATAGTGTTCGAGCTTCTTGTCGCCAATCCCGGCGATGCCGCGGAGCTGGACCAACGTGGCCGGGCGCACGGCTGCGATGGCGTCGATGGTCGAGTCATGTAGCACGACATAGGCCGGAATCTCGCGCCCGCGCGCTATGTCCGATCGCCACACCCTCAGCGCACCCTGCAGCCTTGCATCGCCGGTTTTGGAGCCACCGGTGAATGTCGCCGCAGCCGCGCCAACCGGCGATTTGTTTCGGCGAACCCGGGGCCGCGACCCCGCAGGTTGATCACGCAGCAGCACCTCCGTCTCGCCCTTGAGTACGCCGCGCGCGCTGTCCGTCAGCTTTAGTGCGCCGAACGCGTCACTGTCGGGCTGAAGATGGCCCAACGCTACCAACTGCCGCAAGGCGGCGCGCCACTGCCTATCGTTCAGTTCGCGCCCCACTCCGAAAACGGTGATCTTGTCGTGCCCGAACTGCTTGACGCGCTCGGTTGCGCGCCCAACCAGGACATCGATCAGGTGCATCGCGCCGAAGCGCTGTCCGGTTCGATAGGCGCAGGACAGCAATTTTTGGGCGACGACCTTACCGTCACGAAGCTGCGGCGGCGACACGCAGTTATCGCAATTGCCGCATCCGACATCAGCAGGCGTTTCGCCGAAGTATCCGAGCAGCCGGGTGCGTCTGCATCGCGTTGTTTCGGCCAGACCGACAAGCGCTTCCAGCTTGCCAATGGAGACCCGCTTGAACGCTTCCGAACCAGAGGACTCCTCGATCATGCGCCGGTGCTGCACGATATCCGAAAACCCATAGGCCATCCAGGCGCTGGACGGCTTGCCGTCGCGGCCTGCGCGCCCGGTCTCCTGGTAGTAGGCTTCAATGCTTTTCGGCAAGTCCAGATGCGCGACGAACCGTACGTCCGGTTTGTCGATGCCCATGCCGAAAGCAATCGTGGCGACGATGACGATGCCGTCCTCGTTGATGAAGCGATCCTGATGGCGGGCGCGCAGGCTAGCGTCCAGCCCGGCATGATAAGGCAACGCCTCAATTCCCGCCCGCCTCAGCGCCGCAGCAGTTTCTTCGACCTTGGCGCGCGACAGGCAATACACGATACCAGCGCTGCCCGAATGATGCTCGCCGATGAAGGCACGCAGCTGCGCCACTGCGCTCTGCTTGTCGACGATTTCATATCGGATGTTCGGGCGATCGAAGCTTGCGACGAAGCTTGGGGCTCCGGCAAGGCCCAGTCGCTGGATGATCTCTTCGCGGGTGAGCTCATCGGCGGTGGCTGTCAGAGCGATGCGGGGCACGTCGGGGAAATGCTGGGCGATGGCAGACAGGCCGATATATTCGGGGCGGAAGTCGTGGCCCCATTGCGAGACGCAATGCGCCTCATCGATCGCAAACAGCGCGATCCGGGCGCGACCGAGCAGCGCAAGGCAGCGCGGCGTCAAAAGCCGCTCGGGCGCAATGTAGAGCAGATCGAGATCACCAGCGAGCAGTTGGGACTCTACTGCCGACGCTTCCTGAAAGGACAGCGTCGAGTTCAATGCAGCGGCCCTGACGCCGGCCTCAAGCAGGCCCGCCACCTGGTCGCGCATCAGCGCGATCAGCGGGGAGACGACGATACCGCAGCCCGGGCGCAGCAGCGCCGGCAATTGATAGCACAGCGACTTGCCGCCTCCGGTCGGCATAAGGACCAGGCAATTTCCACCGTCGGTGACGTGCCGAACGATGCGCTCCTGCGCGCCTCGAAACGCAGGCAGGCCGAACACCGAATTCAGGACGGAAAGTGCCTTGGAGTTGTCGCTCCCTGTATGGAGGGCTGCGGCACTGGCATGAGCGGGCATGTCGTCCTGGTTTTCCGAACGGAGGGCGCGTGGAGGAGTGATTTGATAGCCGCAATAACCGTAAATGGTGGCCGCAACATCCTATTTCAGATTCGCGGGGTCCCGAAAAGCACTCGGAGAAGAGCGGCGAGGTCGGCCAATAGTTTCCGTTTAGGGCAACGTGACAGCTTTGCTGCTCTCGGAGAGCCGGCGCCGCCTTCTTGTTCCCTGCTTCCGCCATCACTAGGATAGCCGCGAAACGCGGTTGTATCGGTCGGCCTGGGGCTGATTGCACTTCCGAGGAGACGACGTGGAGAGGAAATGACAAAGGCGATCCTTGGCATCATCGGCGGATCGGGGATCTACGATCTGCCCGGGCTCGAAGACGCCGAGGACGCCGCGATTTCCAGCCCCTGGGGCGAACCGTCGGCCAGTATCCGGCGCGGCACGCTTGCCGGTCTGCCGATCGTGTTTTTGCCTCGGCACGACAGGGGCCATCGACTATCCCCCTCCGACATCAACTACCGCGCCAATATCGATGTGCTTAAGCGCGCCGGGGTCACCGACCTCATATCGCTATCGGCGTGCGGCTCGTTCAGGGCAGAACTCCCGCCCGGCACCTTCGTATTGGTCGACCAGTTCATCGACCGGACTTACAGACGCGAAAGTTCGTTCTTCGGGAAGGGCTGCGTCGCCCACGTATCCATGGCGCATCCGGTGTCGCCGCGGCTGCGCATCCATCTGGCCGCTGCGGCCGAGGCCGAGGGAATCGCCGTCGCCCGCGGCGGCACTTACGTCTGCATAGAGGGCCCTCAATTCTCTACCTACGCTGAAAGCATGACCTATAAGGAACTCGGCTATTCAGTGATTGGCATGACGAATATGCCGGAAGCCAAGCTCGCTCGCGAGGCCGAGATCTGCTACGCAACTGTGGCCATGGTGACTGACTTCGATTGCTGGCATCCCGACCACGACGCAGTGACAGTTCAGGACATCATTCGCGTACTGAGCACCAACGGCGACAAGGCAAAGAGCCTCATTGCCCGCCTGGCCACCGAATTTCCCAGGGAACACGAGCCGTGTCCGATCGGCTCGGACCGTGCGCTCGACACCGCGATGATCACCGCGCCCGAAGCGCGCGACCTGGAGCTCTTGAAGAAGCTCGATGCGGTGGCGGGACGGGTTCTGCGTTCATGAAGGTGCGTCATGAAGGTTGACGGCAGGCACACCCGGAGCATCTGGCTTGAGCCCGATGGTTGGTCGGTCGGTGCGATCGATCAAAGACGGCTACCGCACGAGTTTGTGTTGGAGCGACTGACCACTTTGGATGCCGCTGCGGATGCCATTCGTTCGATGCTGGTGCGTGGAGCGCCATTGATCGGCGCTACCGCTGCTTACGGCGTCGCCCTGGCGATGCGCGCCGACAGCTCGGATGCTGCGCTCGACCATGCCTGCGCCACCCTGATCGCGACGCGGCCAACGGCCATCAATCTGCGATGGGCTCTCGACTCGATGCGCTCGATGCTGCGGCCGTTAGCAGTCACGGATCGGTGTGCCGCGGCCTATTCTCGGGCGGCCGAGATTGCTGATGGCGACATCGTCATCAATAAGGAGATTGGCGGGCATGGACTGGCGCTGATCGAAGCGCTCGCGAAGCAAAAGAAGGCGGGTGAACCCGTCAATGTGCTAACCCATTGCAATGCCGGCTGGCTGGCGACCGTCGATTGGGGCACCGCGACGGCGCCGATCTATCTCGCGCATGATCGTGGCTATGCCGTCCATGTCTGGGTCGATGAAACCCGCCCGCGTAATCAGGGTGCCTCGCTTACGGCATGGGAGCTTGGACATCACGGCGTGCCGCACACGGTCATTCCTGATAACACCGGGGGCCATCTGATGCAGCACGGCATGGTTGATCTCGTCATCGTCGGTACCGACCGCGTCACTGCGAATGGCGATGTGTGCAACAAGATCGGCACCTATCTCAAGGCGCTGGCGGCCAAAGACAATGACGTGCCGTTTTATGTGGCGCTGCCCTCACCAACCATCGACTTCAGCGTTGATAACGGGCTCACGCAAATACCCATCGAGCAACGCGCCGCCGAGGAGGTTGCAACCATCACGGGCCGAACCGCCGATGGAAAGATCGAGACCGTTCGGATCATCCCGGTTGATTCGCCGGTCGTAAATTATGCCTTCGATGTCACTCCGGCGCGTTTGGTGACGGGCCTGATCACCGAGCGCGGCGTCCTCAGAGCCAATCGGGGGGCGCTTTCAGCGGCGTTTCCCGAGCGGATCGCCACCGCGGCCGAATGACTAGCAAAGAAGAAAGCTGATGCGGAGCGCCTGGACGGATCGTGAAGCCGAAGCGGCGTTGAGCCGACATGCCGGCGTCGGCGGTGATCTTGCGCTGCGGGTTTACACCACGCGGCTATTGGGTCAGGACCCGCGTCTGGTGTTGCACGGTGGCGGCAACACGTCGGTGAAAACCCGCCTCGCCGATTTGAACGGCGACACGGTTGATGTTCTCTGCGTCAAAGGCTCCGGCTGGGATATGGGCACGATCGAACCCGCCGGGCTGCCGGCGGTGCGGCTTGCACCATTGCTGAAACTTCGCGCCCGAGACGACCTGTCCGATGAGGAGATGGTTCGGCTGCAACGCGCTAATCTGATCGATCCGTCCGCGCCAAATCCCTCGGTCGAGGCGCTGCTGCATGCGTTCATTCCGCATAAATTCGTCGACCACACTCATTCCATCGCGGTGCTGGCTCTGACTGATCAGCCCGATGGCGAGGCGTTGTGCCGAGAGGTGTACGGCAAGCGTGTCGGGTATGTGCCCTATGTCATGCCGGGCTTTGCTTTGGCCAAGGCCGCGGCAAAGGTGTTCGACGCCGATCCGGCCGTCGATGGACTGGTGCTGGTGAAGCACGGCATTTTCAGCTTCGGCGCCGACGCGCGCGAAGCCTACGAGCGCATGATCGCGCTGGTCACCATGGCCGAGCAGCGGCTCACGGAAAAGCGCAAGCCGCATTTTGTGCGTGCGACGCTACCGGCTCGTCCGGCGCGGCTAGCCGATGTGGCGCCGATCGTCCGCGGCGCGTGCAGCTTGCAGGAGAGTAGATCGGAGGGAGCCTGGAAACGTTTCATTCTGGAGTTTCGCTGCAACGACAACGTTATGAACTTCGTCAACGGCGCGGAAGTTGCGCGTTACGGTCAGGCCGGCGTAGTCACGCCTGACCACAATATCCGTATCAAGAACCGGCCGCTGGTGGTGGCCGCTCCCGACCAGGAAGACCTCACCGCATTCAAGAACTCGGTCCGCGATCGGGTCGCGGCATACGTCGAAGATTACAAAGCTTATTTTGACCGGAATAACGCACGTGCCGGCGGAATCAAAACCATGCTGGACCCGCTGCCCCGCGTGGTTCTCGTGCCCGGCGTCGGACTGTTCGGGCTCGGCAGAAGCAAGAAAGATGCGAGGATCGCCGCCGACCTTGCAGAGTCCGCGATTGCCACAATCACAGACGCCGAAGCGGTAGGCCGTTTCGAGCCTCTCCCCGAAGCTGATCTGTTCGACGTCGAATACTGGTCGCTGGAGCAGGCGAAGCTGGGCAGCGCAAAGGAGCTGCCGCTGGCCGGACAGGTCGCGGCCATTACTGGCGCCGCGGGTGCAATCGGGTTCGCGACAGCGAAGGAGTTTGCAGCAGCCGGAGCCGAAGTCGCGCTGCTTGATATTGATGCCGATGCGGTCTCGGAAAAAGCCAGCGCGGTCGGCGGTGCGGCCGTCGGCATCGCCTGCGACGTTACCGATGCAGCATCGGTCAGGGGGGCGTTCGCGCAAGTCGCATCGGTTTTTGGCGGTCTCGACATAGCCGTATCGAACGCGGGCGCGCCCTGGCAGGGCCGCATCGGCGATGTCGAGGAAACGGTGTTGCGAGACAGTTTCGAGCTGAACTTTTACGGCCACCAACGCGTGGCGCAGGCTGCGGTCAAGATCATGCGCGCCCAAGGCACCGGCGGTTGTTTGCTGTTCAACGTATCGAAACAGGCAGTGAATCCCGGACCGGATTTTGGGCCTTACGGCCTCCCAAAAGCCGCAACGCTTTTCCTGGTGCGGCAATATGCCCTTGATCACGGCAGTGAGGGCATTCGGGCCAATGCGGTCAATGCAGACCGCATCCGGTCCGGTCTGCTGAACGAAGAAATGATCGCGACACGGGCAAAGGCGCGCGGCGTCAGCGAAACTGCGTATATGCGGGGTAACCTGCTCGGCCGCGAAGTAGCTGCTGAGGATGTCGCGCAGGCCTTTCTCGCCCAGGCGTTGGCCCTGAAGACCACCGGCGACGTGACCACTGTTGATGGCGGCAACATCGCCGCGGCATTGCGGTGAGCACCAAAGCTTTAAATGCTGCTTAGCTTTGTTTGCGCTGCCAGGGTCCTTCGTTGTTGGCGAATGCGGGCGCGCCGTCCGAACTCATGCTAAGGCAATCAAAACAAATCTAGAACGGGGGGATACGGGCGTGGAAGAGTTTGACTATGTCGTGGTCGGCGGCGGGTCCGCTGGGTGTGTGGTTGCCAGCCGTCTCAGCGAGAACGAGAAAGCTACGGTTTGCCTGCTGGAAGCCGGCGGGGGAGGCAACAATTGGGTGGTCAAGGCGCCAATCGGCATTGCGATCATGGTGCCATCAAAGACCAACAACTGGGCGTTCGAGACCGTGCCACAACCAGGTCTTAACGGGCGGAAGGGATATCAGCCGCGCGGCAAGGCACTGGGCGGATCGAGCGCAATCAACGCCATGGTCTACATCCGCGGGCATCGTTCCGACTACGATGGTTGGGCTGCGCTGGGAAATGCGGGCTGGGCCTATGACGACGTGCTTCCTTATTTTAAGAAATCCGAGAACAACGAGGTGGTTCAGGATGCCTTTCATGGCACCGGTGGCCCGCTGAACGTCGCCAGCATCAAAACGAGCAATCCGTTCCAGGAGTTCTTCCTCGAAGCGGGACGGCAGTTGCAGCTTCCAATGACCAGCGACTTCAATGGTGCGGACCAGACCGGACTTGGCGTCTATCAGGTTACCCAAAGAAACGGTGAACGCTGGAGCGCGGCGCGCGCCTACATCGAGCCTAATCGCTCCCGACCCAACCTCAAGGTCATTACCGGCGCGCAGGCCCGCAAGATCTTGTTCAACGGCCAACGGGCGGTTGGGGTTGAGTTCAGTCGCGACGGCAAGCCTGAGTCCATGCGCGCGCGAAGAGAGGTCATCATCTCGAGCGGCGCGTTGCAATCGCCGCAACTGTTGATGCTGTCGGGCATCGGCAATGCGGCGGATTTGAAAAACCTCGGCATCCCGATCGTTCAGCATTCGCCCGGTGTCGGCCAAAACTTGCAAGACCACATCGACTTTGCCTTCAGCTACCGTTCGAAGAGCCTGGACAATTTCGGGTTGTCGTTTGCTGGGTTCCGGCGGCTATGGCGGGAGATAGGGCGGTACCGGCGCGGCGGCGTGGGGATGATCACTTCAAATGTTGCGGAGTGCGGCGGTTTTCTGAAGACCGATCCAAATCTCGATGTGCCCGACATCCAACTGCACTTCAGCATGGCCATGGCAGACAATCATGGCCGCAACCGGCACGTTGGCCACGGCTTTGGGTGCCACGTCTGCCTCCTGCGCCCGAAGAGCCGCGGCAACGTAACTCTCAACGGCGCCGATCCGACGTTGCCGCCGCGCATTGATCCTAACTTCTATGATCACCCCGACGATCTCGAAGTCATGGTCAGGGCCTTCAAGATCACGCGCCGCATTATGGATGCCGAACCGCTGGCGAAATGGCGGACCGCGGAAATGTATAGTGAGGCCGTTCAGTCCGACGAGGAAATCCGCACGATTCTGCGGAATCGGTCGGATACCGTTTACCACCCGGTCGGCACCGCTCGAATGGGTACCGACCACATGGCGGTAGTAGATCCGCAATTGAAAGTGTGTGGAGTCCAGGGCTTGAGGGTGGTGGACGCCTCCATCATGCCGATGCTGATTGGTGGCAATACAAACGCGCCCTCGATCATGATAGGAGAGAAGGCCGCCGACATGATCAGGGCTGCCTCATGAGGAGCTAAGAGGCCTCGATTCACTCAAGTGAGCCACTGCGGTGGCGACAGCGTCACGTGAAGAGCTGCAATGATTCTGCAGGATCTTTGCAGCTCTTCGCGCCGCACAAGATTCAAGTGCACAAACGCGCTAAACTCCGGCCGCCGCGCGCCCCGCTTGACGCTCACCCCTGGTCAAAACTTTCGGTGCGACAATCGGCTCGCCATCGTTGAAAAATGGCGAGGGTTTGGACTTTCCAAAGAACATCCCCTTGAGAATGTAAGGCATAACGATACGCATGCCGTTGAGATCGTAGGTTTGCGGCGTTGCCGGGGGCGGAGTGCCTTTGGCGTACTTTCCCATGATGCTGCTCTTCACTTTGCCCAAGGCCTTCTCAAAAATATCCGGATCCTTATTAGTGAACATGCGGCGATGAATTCCCGCCCACGGGCGTTTGGGATCGGTGTTGGCGATGGGCGTGTTGCAGCAAGTAGTGGCGAAGCGGAACATGCCGCCCGGGTGCAGGCGAACACATTCGATCAGATCTTGGCCTGCCGTAATTTTGATGTCCGCTGGATAGAAGGGGATGATTTCACTCCCGCCGTTTTCATCCAGCAAATCGGCGCGCTTCAAATGGTGCAGATACGTTTGGCAATCGTCGCAATAGCATTTGAGACGGCCGGGTGTGTTCTTCGGGAATTGATTGAGTTCAGCGCGGAATTTTCCGCATTCGCATCGTATTTCCATGTGGCCAGCTTATCGTGAGCACCGGTCAGTCGGCAACATCAATAAGCCAGGTCACCATGGCGTGCAGAACCGGCTCGTTTTCGCGGCAGCCAATTCCGATGGCAACAAGACTCGCTATGTTATGCGCAACGATAGCCCGGTGACGGCCTCAAGCTCGGCAATGGCTTGCGGCGCACTGACGACCTTGATGGTGGTCATGCCCATTTCCCTTGCCGGCTTCAGGTTGATGCCCAGATCATCCAGATAAACGCAATTCTTGGGATCGACGCCGAGTGCCTCGACCATCATCCGGTAGATGCGCGGGTCGGGTTTGCGCAGCCCGATCTTCGCCGACTCGATGATGTGATCGAACAATGCCATCACCTCAGCGATATAAAGCGATCGTCCGCTCAGGCTTCCAATAGCGTTGGCTGGAAGATTGTTGGTGATGCAGCCTGTCTTGAAGCGGGCTTTTGTTTGCCTCAACGCCTCGACCATATCGGGTCTCAAATCGCCCGAGAGCAACGGCAAAACGTCCCTGCCGCGAACCTCGGCGCCCAAACCCAACGATTCCGCCGCGAACAATCGGTCGAAGGTCTCGAGGTCAACCTCGGCACGCTCGAATTTCGCCCAGGCGTTCTCCCAGTGGTTGTTGGCGTTGGTACGCCGAATGATGTCGGCTGGCAGCCCGCGTTCGGTCTCGAAACGCGCGAAAGCCTCGAAGGGAGAGGTGGTGAGAACCCCGCCAAAATCCCAGATTACTGCCTCGATCACGATGTTCCCGTCCTGCAAGGGCCTCATTTCGAAATTGGCTAACACGGCGCTCGCGCCAGAGCCAGCGCAAGCGCCGCTCGGCCCGTTGTAGACGATTTGGCTCAGCTTGCGCCGTCCTGTAGGTTGCGCCTGAGAAGTCTCGATTCAAATTGTTGCGAACAGTCAGGCTTGCGCCCGTGAAGAAACGACTATGGCTGATAGCAGCGCTCACGCTGCAGCACTGCCCGCCGGCCGGTGCGATTGTTGGTGGCGGAATGCCCTCCAGCGAAGGAGTTGGCGGGTCGGTGCTGACTATCGTCGGTTCGCGCGGAAACTTTTGCACCGGCGCCTTGATTGCCCCGAAGCTGGTCCTGACGGTGGCGCATTGCGTGCAGCCGGGCGCCGTCTACAAGATCGTGCAATATGGCCCGGACCGGACGCCGCAATTGCACAACGTAAAGAGTGTCGCAATTCACCCCGCCTTCAACATCCAGGCGATGACGGCTCATCGCGCCACCGCCGACCTGGCGTTGCTGCAGCTCGAGGTCTCACCCCAAGTCAAGAATGTAGCTGTGGTCGCCGCACCTCAGCTCCCGATTGTCGTCGGCAGCCGCTTCACCATCGCGGGAGTCGGCGTCGCCGCGTACGGCGAAGGCAAGAGCGGCGGGGTTGTTCGTGCCGCCGGGCTTGTTGTCACCGGCCGCCCTGGAACGCTGCAGATCAGGCTGGTCGATCCAGCCGGACAGGGCACGCGGGACGGGCTTGGCGCCTGTACCGGCGATTCCGGCGGACCGGTGTTTGAGGACCGGCAGGGCGGGCCCGTCCTGGTCGGCGTCATCAGCTGGTCGACCGGCCCCAACGGCGGAGCGGGATGCGGTGGCCTCACCGGCGTCACGCCTCTGACGCTGTACCGGGACTGGATTTTGCAGACCGCGCGAGGCTGGGGTGCGGCCCTGTGATTTCGATTGATCTTTTCGGTTGATCTAACGCGTTGTGCCGCCACAAACTGGCATCTACAAAGTTGTCGTCGCGCATTGGCGTTCAGAAGAGAACTGTGCCCATGAATGTACTAGCAACGACCCGCCCCGCCACTTCCTCATCCGAAGCCGCCGATCATTTCGACGTCCTGATCGTCGGAGCCGGCATCTCAGGCGTTGGCGGCGGCTATCACCTTAAGACGCAGCTCCCGGGCACGACGTTCCTGATTCTCGAAGCACAGGAAAGCTTTGGCGGTACTTGGCTGACGCACCGTTATCCGGGCATCCGCTCCGACAGCGATCTTTATACCTTCGGCTATCGCTTCAAGCCATGGACCAGCGCCCCGATAGCCAGCGCTGCTGAAATCCGCGCCTATATGGGCGAGGTCATCGCCGAAAACGGACTCGATCAGCATATCCGCTATCGCCACAAGATCACTTCCGCGAGTTGGTCCAGCAAGACCAATCGATGGACGATAGAGGCGATAAGGACCGACACCGGCGAGCAAGCGAAGTTCACCGCAAGCTTCTTGTGGATGTGCCAGGGCTATTACCGCCATTCGGAGGGCTACACCCCACAATGGCCCGACATGGAGGCTTTCAAGGGCCGCATCGTTCATCCGCAGCGTTGGCCCGACGATCTGGAGGTGGATGGAAAAAATGTCGTCGTGATTGGTTCGGGCGCTACGGCGGCGACGCTGATCCCGGCGATCGCCGACAAGTGCGGTCACGTCACCATGCTGCAGCGGTCGCCGACTTATTTCAGGACCGGCCGCAACGCGATCGAACTGGCGGAGACGCTTCGTGAACTCCAGATCAGCGAAGACTGGATCCACGAGATCGTGCGCCGGAAGATACTTTTCGAACAGGACACTTTTACCCGGCGCTCATTTACCGAGCCTGAGAAGGTGAAGGAGGAACTGCTCGGGGGCATTCGCGCGGTGCTAGGTCCGGATTCGGATGCGGAGATCGAGAAGAACTTCACGCCTCAATATCGGCCGTGGCGGCAGCGCATCGCCTTCGTTCCCGACGCCGACCTGTTCCAGGCTGTCAGGAGCGGCAAGGCTTCCGTGGTGACCGACGAAATAGACCGGTTCACCGAAAAGGGGATTCTGCTGAAGTCTGGAAAGGCGGTGAACGCGGACATCATCATCACGGCAACCGGATTCAACCTCAATGTGTTGGGTGATATCCCCTTCGCTGTTGATGGCAAGCCGGTCGACTTTGCGCAGACCGTTACCTATCGCGGAATGATGTTCACTGGCGTTCCCAACATGGTTTGGGTCTTCGGATACTTCCGCGCGAGCTGGACCCTGCGGACCGATCTGGTTGCGGATTTCGTCTGTCGTCTGTTGGCTCACATGAAGAACAGGGGCGCGAAAAAGGTCGTGACCGCACTGCGGCCTCAGGACCGCGATATGCCGCTCCTGTCCTGGATCGACCCGGAGAACTTCAATCCCGGCTATCTGATGCGCGACATGCATTTGATGCCGAAGCGCGGCGACAAGCCGGAGTGGCAGCACAGCCAGGATTACTGGGCTGAAAAGGATGAATTCCCGGCGATCGATCTGGATGACGCCGCGTTCAACTATGGCTGAAAGCTGCCCGCGATAAAGTAAGCGTGCGGGATCAAGCTTACGGCTCGACGCTTCTTCATCGGTGCAGGGCGACGTCCCGGAATGCCGCTACGAGCGGCGCCTCGAGCTTGCCTTTCATGCCCCGGATCACGTGATATGCCTCTTCCCTGGGCATGGTCGAGCTATAGGGTCGATGCTCGATCAAGGCCGAGAAGATGTCGGAAATCGTCAGCATTCGCACGAGGTCTGAAATGCTTGCGGCACAGAGACCATCTGGATATCCGCTTCCGTCAAGGTATTCGTGATGATGCCGTACCGCATCCAGAATTTCCTTCGAGATAGCTTGATTGCCCTTGAGCACCTCATATCCAGCAGCGGGATGGGTTTCGATCAGCGCGCGCTCCTGCGAATCGAGCCGGCCCGGCTTGTCAAGTATCGCGAGCGGAATCTGCGCCTTGCCGATGTCATGGAACATGGCAGCCGAATATAACCGCTCGATATCCCGTTTTCCCATCCCGAGGCTCAAGCCGAAATCGACGGCTATCCCGGTGACGAGAAGGCAGTGCTGATAAGTACCTTCGTGATGTCGGCGCACGGTTTCGAGCCAACTGCACAGGCCGTCCTCAGCAATGGTGTCGGCGATCTGGGAACCCGCCGCATTGCTGGTTCTGACATCGATGGGATTCCCGGCCGAGACCGCCGAGAACATGGACGCGATCGCATCGGCACCCGCCGCGGCGGCTAACCGGTTGCCGGACATTGCGTCCTTTGATCTGCTCTCTTGATGGCCCCGGCCTGCCAGCTCTGCGAGCAGCCGGCCTTGATCGACAGGATTGACGAGGACCTGCGTCGCCCCCAATGCATAGGCCTGGACCGTGAACAAGCGCGCTCTTTGATCGATCAGGAAAATCCGTTTACGGGCGTGAGCGAGCTTTCCGAACACCTCTTTCAGCGCTGCGATGTTTTCAACAACCCTCAAATCGGCTGTAACCACCACGGCATCGGAATTGTCGTGGCCGGTGCTTGCGCTGCCCAGCAGTTCGGATGTGACGGCGTAATCCCTTTCCAGCGTCGCGCGCAGGGACGATAGCTTGCTAATCGTGTCTGCGACGACATGAACGGGCATTGAGTAGTCTCGACTCTGGGCGGATCCAAATTCGCCGGATCCGAAATTGGCGCCGGTCAACTGCTATCGGGTGAGAAAGCGTTCAAGATCCCTGCAGATCTTGTGCGCAACATCTTCCGTTATCTCGAATTGCACTTCTGCGTCGGCGAGACTCACCTGAACAATGCCGGTTAACGGCTCTGTTGATTTGGTCACGACACTTACTTCGGTTATCCTGGGTGGGTCTCTCATCAGACCGCCTTGCTACTACTTGGTTGGAGCTTCAATGATTTCTTGCTTGCCTTTTCTCTCGCCAAAAACTTGACCCCTATTTGATCGCCCGCCATGCGCACCAACTGACAACGGCGAAAAGCCAGCCCCGTGGATGAAAGCAAGAGGAAGAATTCCTTCAGGTCCAGCCCTTCGAACGAGCCGCTCTCGATCCGCAAGCGCGCGCCGGTCTGCGACACGTCGATCATCATGCATTCCCGGCGCCAGGTGCCATCAATTCCCATGATGAAAACCTGGACTCCGCGTTCGAAATCGACGCGCTCGCTTTTTCTGTCCCCATAAGCCATCTATCGAACCCTACGTGAGTATCAAATCAGGCGCTCCTCGCGCTGGCCTCGCGTACCTGCCAGAATCGAAGCAGCCGCTCCGCGTTCGCTTTCGACAGCTTGCCAAACTCTATCTTGAGCTTCTCATGTCCGACCTTCGGGGCGGCTCCCGCCGGGAGTTTGATCGAGAGGATCGCGCTGACCGTCTCCCAACTGCAGTCCGCGACTTTGCAGGGGATCAACAGGCCGTCATCCATTGGGCTGGTCATCAGCGGCTTGATGATTTCAAGCGAGGTCGAGGACAGCAGTGATAGAGCTACGGTGGTTTCTTCATACTTCCGCTGTCGCGCAAATTCGTACAATGTGTTTTCGCGAAGATCGCCTTTGGCGCGCAATAATCGGACAAATGCGATCGCCGCCTCGAAGTCGCGCGGCTTGCTTGATTCGCGGTCAACCGCCTCGGTGGCGATGCTGAGTGCCCGCCGCACCTGCTCCTGAAAATTCGGGGGTATCCGCGGCAGCAATCTGCATCGAACCGCCTCAGTCGCGGTCAACAAGAGTTGTCGGAGCACGTTGATCGGCAGGTCCAGTCGCAAGCCAGCTTTTTCCGCCAGGGACTCGTCGGTCTCCGCGGCCTTCAGCAGTGCCGCAAAACCGTTTTCCGAGAATTGCGCCCCGTTATTGGCGACAACGCTATGGACCACGGCCTTGTCGCCACGGTCCAGCAGGACGTCCGTAACAGCAGGCTCGATTTGCTCGCGCTCGGAGATTGCGAGGAGATGGCCATGGCTCTGCGTTTTTGCGAGTTCGACCAGATCGGCCGTGGTCAGTCGGCTGGAGTTCCTCAAGATCGGCCTGGCCACTCCGATTTCGGAATGGCTGGCTAAGCTAAAGGTGAGATCGATGGGGGCATTTGCCACCGGAGCCAGCCGTTGGCTGATCTCTGCCAACGTCCGCGCTTCTATCCTCTCGATGAGCTGAACCAAAACCAGGTCGAAGACGCCGACCTGCTCTTCGCTCAACCGAGCGGCTTCGTTCAAGAACAGGTCTGTGACTTGCCGCAGCATGCCCAAGCGTTTTTCCGACGAACCGCTTTGCAGGGCGGCATCGAGTTCGTCGAACAGCGAGGAGCTATCGGCTTTCTGCACGATCGCGTTCCGTAATTGAGCAGGGCGCCAATTGCCCTAAGCATGCTTGGCGTCGTCCGAGCGCCGTCTACAACTAGAACTCGTCAATTGCCGGACCATACCGTTTAAATAACAACACCCGGTAAATCGCAGTGCACGTAAACGGTCGTTAAGATGCGGGAAAGGAAGTCGCACGTTGGCCTTCTCCGCCGCACCGACGGTTCGTGGTCTCACAACCACAACTCGCGGCGGGCTTCAAGGCGCTCTCGCGAACCGACCTCCTGCCGACACTTGGGTTAGGTCCAAACAGAAAGAGGTAGCGGCGTATCCGTTTCGCTAACCATAAAGTTCAATCGAACCTTCAAGATGATTTGCAAATCTTTCCATGGCAGGCGCCAGAGCAGCGGGTGATGTATCCCCGACGGTTCGCACGTGTGAGGCCCAGCGGCAGAGATGCCGAGTTGGCCAAATTGATTTTTGGTCCAAAAGACCCTGCGGTTGATTGCAGGGTGATCGGTTACTCCCCGCGTGGCGCATGCATCGAGATGAGGGAGCAAGCCAAGCTGCCAGGCGGGTTCGAATTGCTTTTCGGCGGCACCAGGAAGCGTTGCCGGCTGGGATGGAGCACCGGATGCCGCATGGGGGTTGCGTTCCAAGCCCCAATGCGATTGGCCGGACGGCCCCACGGTTGGTTCACACCTTAGGAGTCGGTTTCCAGCCGCCGTGCACCGAGCCGCGCTAGTTCAATCGATTGCCGGTTACAGTAAAGCCTTGGGTCCCGCTGAGTTGGGGCGTGGTGATGTCCGCGGTCAAAGGAACCGACAGCCGGCAGATCAGACCTTCTGAGCGCCAGTCGAATTCGGCCTGTCCTCCGAGTTGCGACTCGATGCTGGCAATCACGCTGCGCGTTCCGAATCCGCGCGACACCGGCTTTTCGACAACGGGGCCGTCTCTCTCTTCCCAAACCATATGGAGCACATCGCCATGGATCCCCCAGTGCAGCGAAAGCCGGCCCGAAAGTGTCGACAGGGCACCGTACTTCGCCGAATTGGTCACCAATTCGTGCAGCGCGAGCGCGAGCGTTTGTGCGGTGGCGGGTTGCAGCTGGATATCGGTGCCGCGCGAACTGATCTGGTGGCCCATCGCATACGGCGCGAGCTCCTCGTCCACCAGCTTTCCGATCTCGGCTCCCTGCCAGCTCGAAAGCGAGAGGATTGTGTGCACCCGCGCCAGCGCGCTGATGCGCCCCTCTACCGCCTGCATGTAGGCCTTCACCGTCTCACCGCGGGTCAATCGGACGATCGACTGCGCCAGCGCGAGCGCATTCTTGGCGCGGTGATCCACTTCCCGAGCCAAAAGACTCTGGCGCTCTTCGGCGCGCTTGCGCTCGGTGATGTCAACCGTGACACCGCTGACGCGTACCACGCGGCCGTTCTTGTTGACTGTCGCCACGGCGGTGCCAACACACCAGCGGATTTCGCCATCGGGTCGATAGACTCGAAATTCCGCTTCATACGATCGTTCACCCCTGCGGAACTCGGCGATCGCCCGGCGGAGTTCGTTGGTGTCGTCAGGATGCAGCAGCGCCTGAACGCTCGCCGTCGTCACCACGAATGTTTGCGGATCGACTCCGAAGATCTGGAATTGTCCCTTGTCCCAGATCCATTCGCCATTGCTCCAGTCCCAATCCCACGAACCCATCTTGCCGGCCGCTAGAGCGAGGCTTCGTCCCTGTTCGCTTTCGACAAGTCTCGCGTTGGAATCCTCAAGCTCCGCAGTCCGAGCGCGGACGCGATGCTCCAGCTCGGCGTTGAAACGTTCGAGCTGCCGGGTCTTGCGATAGAGGTCGGCGAACACCCGGATCTTCGCGCGAAGGACCTCCGGGATGACCGGTACCGGAACATAATCCACGGCACCCATTTCGTAGCCGCGAAGCCGGTCGATATCGCTGACTTGAATGGCCGAAATGAAGATCATCGCGGTCTTCTGGAAGCGAGGATGCTCGCGGATCATGGCGGCGAGTTCAAAGCCGTCCAGTTCCGGCATGCATACATCTACCAGAATGATCGCGA
>C688J35102_120990016_pt1 | contig 18986 bp, 15 predicted proteins | sample HopSoiMetagenom2_FD_35102 | JGI IMG/M metagenome (IMG submission 35102)
GCGACGGAGTTCTCGATCGGGATCATGCCCAGGGCGGCTTCGCCCGACGAGATCGCTGCCAGCGCATCCTCGAAAGTCGGGCAGGGCAGCGGCGCGCCATCAGGATAGGCCTCGAGAATGGCAATATGGGAATTGGCGCCCTGCTCACCCTGGAAGGCGATCTTCTTCGACTTGGTGGTTGCTTGGTTCATGGCCCGCCTTGTACCAGCCGCTCAGGCTTTTGCCAGCATCTGCCGGGCGGTTTCGAGATCGGCCGGCGTGTCGACGCCGAGAGGCACCGAATCGACGATGGCAGCATCGATCCTCATTCCGGCTTCCAGCGCCCGGAGCTGTTCGAGCTTCTCGCGCCTTTCGAGGGCCGACGGCGGCAGTTTGACGTAGCGCTCCAGGGCGGCCCGCCTGTAGGCGTACAGGCCGATGTGATGGTAACGGGGACCTTCGCCGTAGGGCGCCGTGGCTCGGGTGAAGTACAGTGCGCGCAGCCTGCGATCGTCCAGAAGCGAACCGACGAGTTTAACGACGCTCGGCGTCGCGTGTTCTTCATCCTTGGATATTCTGGCGGCCAGCGTTCCGATATCTACACTTGGATCATCGAGCAGGCGGAGCGCGCTACGAACATCATCCGGTGGAATCGTCGGCAAGTCGCCTTGCAGATTGACGATAGAGTCGATCCGACCCGCTGGATCGAGCTTGCAAAGCGCCTCGTAAATCCGGTCCGACCCGGAGGGATGTTCGGCGCTGGTCATGACGGCTTCGCCGCCGTGCAAGGTGACTGCCGCGGCGATCTCGGGCGTGTCGGTGGCAACGGCGACGCGGCCGATCCCGGCGGCCTCGGCCCGGCGCAGCACGTGCACAATCATCGGGAGGCCGCCTATGTCCAGCAGAGGTTTGCCGGGCAGCCGGGTAGCCGCCATGCGGGCGGGAATCAGCACCAAGGTGCGGGTTTCGGTCATCAGAGTGAGGGCTGGAGCCGGTGATAACAGGCCCTGAAATCGTGGGCGACGGGCGAAAGCTGACGCCTTTATACGGGTTGCCAGAGCACGGGCAAACCGATATCTGATCGTCGCTCGGATGCGGTCGCAAAGCCTGATTCCTGATGCATTCGCGGCCGCTTCTCGTCGGCCTATGTCGACATTTCCGGGCTGGAGCCTGATCCCAAATGGACTCCTTCGAACTCAATAAAATCCTTGGTGCCGTTCTCGGTACCTGCCTTGTCCTGCTGGTGACGAGCTTCACCGCCGGCGCTTTGTTTGCCCCCGTGATACCGGAAAAACCGGGTTACGCGGTCGCGGCGAAGGAAGCCGAAGGCGGCAAGGGACAGGAAGCGGCGGCCGCTCCCTCGGAGCCGATCGAGAAGCTGCTGCAGACTGCCTCGGTGGAGAAAGGTTCAGGCGCGGCGAAGAAATGCGCCGCTTGCCACACCTTCGAAAAAGGCGGCGCCAACCGCGTCGGGCCCAATCTCTACGGAGTGGTCGGCCGCGACCGCGCCAGCGAAGCCGGCTTCAATTATTCTGCGGCCTTGAAGGCGAAAACCGGCAAGTGGACCTATGACGACCTGAACAAGTTCATCGCCAGCCCCAAAGGCTTCGTTCCTGGCACCGCGATGGGTTTTGCCGGTATTTCAAAGGACAGCGAGCGCGCCGACATCATCGCGTACTTGCGGACCATGGCGGATAATCCCGCCCCTATGCCGACCGCATCAAAGTAAGCGGCCTGCCACTGAATGGATGGCAAAACGGCCGGGTATCCCCGGCCGTTTTGCTGTTCCAGCCAGGGGGCGTTTCGCCGCAACCGGTCGTTCACAACCTAGTATGATGAGGAAAAAGCAACATAATCGGTCGAACCGTTGCCTTATATTGCATCTCAATAGAGGCGGCACATCGATAGGATACCTCCATTGTTGATCACCCGACGACATCTTCTGCAAGGCTGTGCCTTCGCCGCGGTCGCTCCTCTGGGTAGCGCGACCATTCCGGCGGCGGCGCAGCCAGCAACCGGCGAACCGGCATGGCGCCACGCGCTCTCGCTGTTCGGCGACATCAAATACCCGGCCGGCTTCAAGCGATTCGACTACGTCAATCCTGATGCGCCCAAGGGCGGTCTCGCCCGCATGATATCGATCGGGACCTTCGACAATTTCAACATCGCTGTCGCAGGGGTTAAAGGCTCGATCGCTCCGTCGGCCGCCTTGATTTACGAAACGCTGATGTCCCGGTCTCAGGACGAGGTCGCCACCGAATACGGTCTGCTGGCCGAGGCAGCCGCCCATCCCGACGACTTTGCCTGGGTGATCTATCGGCTCCGCAAGGAGGCCCGCTGGCACGACGGAAAGCCGGTCACACCCGAGGACGTGATGTTCTCGATTGAGGTGCTGAAGAAGTACAGCCCGATGTACGGCTCGTACTATCGCCACGTCGTCAAGACTGAAAAGATTGGCGATCACGACATCAAGTTCACTTTCGACTCCCCGGGCAACCGGGAGCTGCCGACGATCGTCGGCGAACTGATCGTGCTGCCGAAGCATTATTGGGAAGGCACCGACAGCCAAGGCCGTAAGCGCGACATCTCGGCGACGACGCTGGAGCCGCCGTTGGGTTCGGCTGCTTACCGGATCAGGGACTTCGTGGCCGGCCGTTCGGTGAGACTGGAACGAGTAAAAGATTATTGGGGCGCCAACCTGCCGACCCAGGTGGGCGTGAATAATTTTGACGAGCTGCGTTTCGAGTTCTTCCGAGACAACATTGTCGCGCTCGAAGCATTCAAGGCCGATCAGGCCGATTGGATCGCCGAGAATTCAGCGAAGCAATGGGCAACCGCTTATGATTTTCCAGCTATCGCCGAAAAGCGGGTGATCAAGGAAGAATTCCCGATCAGCGATTCCGGTCGGATGCAAGGTTTCGTGCTCAATCTGCGCCGCGAGCAGTTCAAGGACGCGAGGCTGCGCCGGGCGTTCAACTACGCTTACGACTTCGAGGAGATGAACAAGCAGCTATTCTATGGGCAGTATAAACGCATCAACAGCTACTTCGAAGGAACCGAGCTCGCCGCCTCAGGACTCCCCGAGGGGCAGGAGCTTCAATTGCTCGAAGCCGTGCGTGACAAGGTGCCGGCCGAAGTATTCACCACACCATACAGCAATCCCGTCGGCGGCAATCCGGAAGCGGTACGAGCCAATCTGCGGGAGGCCATGAAGCTGCTGAAAGAAGCCGGCTACGAGATACGCGACCGCAAACTGGTGGACGCCGCAGGCAAGCCGATCAGCGTCGAGATTCTGGTGCAAGACCCGTCCGCCGAACGCATCTCGCTTTTTTACAAACCATCGCTGGAACGCATTGGCGTAACGACGTCGATCCGCGTCGTCGACGATGCCCAGTATCAAAACCGGATACGCAGTTTCGATTTCGACATGGTCACTGACGTCTGGGGACAATCATTGTCGCCAGGCAACGAGCAGCGGGAGTTCTGGGGATCGCAGAGTGCCGATCAGCCCGGCTCCAGAAATACGGCGGGCATCAAAAATCCTGCTATCGATGCGCTGATCGAGAAGGTCATCTTCGCCAAGGACCGGGCTGGGCTGGTGGCGGCGACCAAGGCGCTTGATCGTGTGTTGCTGTGGAATTTCTACGTCGTGCCGCAATTCACTTATCCGTTCTCGCGCTACGCACGCTGGGACCGTTTCAGCCATGGCGAACCGCTGCCTAAGTACGGCCGTTCGGGTCTGCCTTCGCTATGGTGGTACGATGCTGAGAAAGCTGGCAGGATCGGCAAGCGGTCTTGAAGGATTCTGCAGGAATGGCGCAGTTCTCCCGTCGGCATGTGCTCGGGATCGGCATGGGCGCGCTGAGCGCCACAGCGCTGCGGCCCGCTCGTGCCGCCGAATCCGTCGCAACGCACGGGATGTCGGCGTTCGGCGATCTTAAATACCCGGCAGATTTCCATCATTTCGAATACGTCAATGTCGACGCGCCGAAGGGCGGGTTGTTTTCGACGATCCCATCGGGCTCTTCTTTCAACCAATCGGTTCTTACCTTCAATTCATTGAATGCCTTTATCCTCAAGGGCGAGGGCGCGCTGGGGATGGAACTCACCTTCCCAAGCCTGATGACGCGCGCAGGTGACGAGCCGGACGCGATGTACGGGGTGCTGGCGAAATCGGTCGAGATTTCTCCCGACAAGACCGGCTACCGATTCGTGTTGCGGCCGGAAGCCCGGTTTCACGATGGAACCAAAATCACCGCCGGCGATGCTGCGTTCTCGCTCAACATCCTGAAAGAAAAAGGCCATCCCATCATTCGCCAACAAATGCGTGACGTGGTGGGTGCCGCAGCGGAAGACGACGCGACCCTTTTGGTTACGCTCACCAGGACGCGCGCCCGCGACGTGCCGTTGTTCGTCGCCAGCCTGCCCATTTTTTCCAAGGCCTATTACTCGGCGAGGGCCTTCGACGAAAGCACGCTCGACATTCCTCTCGGCGCAGGTCCCTACAAGGTCTCACATTTCGAGGTCGGGCGTTTCATCGAGTTCAGCCGCGTGAAGGGTTGGTGGGGAGCAGAGCTCCCGGTCGCGCGCGGCATGTATAATTTCGACAGCGTTCGCTATGAATACTACCGTGATCGCGAGGTTGCCTTCGAGGGGTTCACGGCCCGGAGCTATCTTTTTCGTGAAGAATTCACGTCGCGTGTATGGGCCACGCGCTACGATTTTCCAGCCGTAAGGGACGGCCGCGTCAAACGCGAGACGTTGCCTGACGAAACACCGTCGGGTGCGCAGGGCTGGTTCATCAATACGCGTCGTGAAAAGTTCTCCGATCCGCGGGTCCGTGAGGCGTTGGGTTATGCGTTCGACTTCGAATGGACCAACAAGACCATCATGTACAATGCTTACGCACGGACCCATTCGGTGTTCCAGAATTCCGATATGGTCGCGATGGGACCTCCGCCCCCCGCTGAGCTTGCGCTGCTTGAGCCGTTTCGCGGGCAGGTGCCTGAGGAGGTGTTCGGCACCCCGTATGTGCCGCCGGTCTCGGATGGCTCAGGACAGGATCGAGCGTTGTTGCGCAAGGCTTCGCAACTTCTTGGTGAAGCCGGACTACACATCAAGGATGGCAAGCGATTGCTGCCCAACGGAAATCCGATGCAACTGGAATTCCTGCTGTTCGAACCCACGTTCCAGCCGCATCATATGCCGTTCATCAAGAACCTCGGCACGCTCGGCATCGAGGCCACACTGCGGGTGGTCGATCCCGTGCAGTTCCGAGCCCGGGTCGATGATATCGATTTCGATATTACCATCGAACGCTTCAGCATGGCCGCAACGCCGGGCGACAGTCTGCGGCCGTTCTTTTCTTCTCAGGCGGCAAAGATCAAAGGTTCGAAAAACCTCGCGGGCATCGCGAGTCCCGCGCTCGATGTTTTGATCGAAAGAATCATAGGTGCCGAAAACAGGACTGATCTCAAGGTCGCCTGCCGCGCGTTCGATCGCGTTTTCCGCGCCGGCCGCTACTGGATTCCGCAATGGTTTCGCTCCAGTCATCCGATCGCTTATTGGGATGTGCTAAGCCGCCCTCCCACTCCGCCGCGATATCTCGGTGGGGTTGGCGCCATTGAACTGTGGTGGTTCGATGCTGCCAAGGCCGCCAAGCTCGAACAGGCGAAGCCATGAGCGCCTATATTGCTCGCCGCGTTCTCTTGATGTTGCCTACGCTGCTGGGCATCTTGTTTGTCTCCTTCGTCGTTGTGCAGTTTGCCCCTGGAGGTCCGGTCGAGCGCGTGATCGCCCAGATCAGCGGAGCCGACACGGGAGCGAGCTCGCGGATTTCGGGCTCATCCGGTGGAGATTTCGGTTCGCGCGGTCAGGTCGGCGCATCCGCGGATGCCACGAATTCGAAGTACCGCGGCGCGCAGGGATTGGATCCGGATTTCATCAAGAGCCTGGAAAAGCAGTTCGGCTTCGATAAGCCGGCACCGGAACGCTTCGCATTGATGGTGTGGAACTTCGTCAGGTTTGATTTCGGAAAGAGCTATTTCCGTGACGTGAGCGTGTTGCAACTCATCAAAGAGAAGCTGCCCGTCTCAATGTCGCTCGGAATCTGGATGATGCTGTTGACTTATTTGATCTCGATTCCGCTCGGCATTCGCAAGGCGGTGATGGACGGCTCGAAGTTCGACACCTGGACGTCCGCTGCGATCATCGTCGGTTTCGCGATACCGGGATTTCTGTTCGCCATCCTGCTGATCATCCTGTTCGCCGGCGGCTCATTTTTCAACGTGTTTCCGTTGCGCGGGCTTACCTCGGACGGCTGGTCACAATTTCCGTGGTACTGGAAGATCCTGGACTATTTCTGGCACATTACGCTGCCGTTGATCTCGATGGCCTTGGGCGCGTTCGCGACCATGACGCTTCTGACCAAGAATTCGTTCCTCGATGAAATCCGCAAGCAATATGTGATGACCGCGCGGGCCAAGGGCTGCGGCGAGCGTCAGGTGTTGTATAATCATATCTTCCGCAACGCCATGCTGATCGTCATTGCCGGCTTTCCCGGTGCGTTCATTCACGCCTTCTTCTCGGGTTCTCTGTTGATCGAAACCATATTCTCGCTGGATGGGTTGGGTCTGCTCGGCTTCGAGAGTGTGCTGAATCGCGATTACCCGGTGGTGTTCGGAACGCTGTTCATATTTTCGCTGGTTGGTCTCGTGGTCAACCTGATCTCCGATCTGGCTTACATGTGGATCGATCCGCGAATCGACTTTGAGGCGCGGGAGGTCTGATGACGATACTCGCGCCACCGCCGATCGAAGCTAGCACCCAGGCGCCACTTGGCGAAGCCGTGCCGATGACGCGCGGTCGGTTCAGCCCATCGCCCCTCAACATGCGGCGTTGGCAGAACTTCAAATCCAACCGCAGGGGCTACTGGTCGTTCTGGATTTTCCTGATCCTGTTCTTTGTCTCGCTGTTCGCCGAATTCATTGCCAACGATCGTCCGTTCCTGATCAAGTTCGACGGCCGCATCTACTGGCCGGCGTTCGTCAGCTATTCCGAAACTACCTTCGGCGGCGATTTCGAGACCGCTGCCGACTACCGCGACCCCTATTTGCAGAAGCTGATTGCCGATAAGGGCGGCACCATTGTTTGGCCCTTGATCCGTTATTCCTATGACACCCACAACCTCGACCTGCCGACGCCGGCGCCGTCGAAGCCGACCTGGATGCTGACCGAAGCGCAGTGCAAGGAGGTGGTGCAGAAAAAGGGGCTGCAGAGCTGCCGCGACCTTGAATACAATTGGCTCGGCACCGACGATCAGGGTCGCGATGTGGTGGCGCGGCTGATCTATGGATTTCGCATCTCAGTGCTGTTCGGTCTCAGCCTCACGATCATCTCGTCGCTCATTGGCGTCGCCGCCGGGGGCGTACAGGGTTATTTCGGCGGCTGGATCGATCTGGCGTTCCAGCGCTTTATCGAGGTCTGGACCGCGATTCCATCGCTATATCTGCTGCTGATCCTGTCCTCGGTGCTGGTGCCCGGCTTCTTCGTGCTGCTTGGGATATTGTTGTTGTTCTCATGGGTGTCGCTGGTCGGCTTGGTGCGCGCTGAATTCCTGCGCGGGCGCAATTTCGAATACATCATGGCCGCGCGCGCGCTGGGTGTGTCCAACGCGGTCATCATGTTTCGGCACCTGTTGCCAAACGCGATGGTCGCGACCATGACGTTCCTGCCCTTCATTGTCTCCTCATCGGTGATGACGCTGACGGCGCTCGACTTCCTCGGCTTCGGGCTGCCGCCGGGGTCGCCGTCACTGGGCGAACTGCTGTCGCAGGGCAAGGCCAATGTCCAGGCGCCATGGCTCGGCTTCACCGGCTTCTTCGCGGTCGCGATCATGTTGTCGCTGCTGATTTTCATCGGCGAAGGCGTGCGGGATGCGTTCGATCCTCGCAAGACGTTCAGGTAGGCCCCGCATGGACGCCATCAACCAGCCGCTGCTTGACGTTGTCGACTTGTCGGTGGCGTTTCATCAGCCCAGCGGCACCTCGGTCGCGGTCGACCGCATCTCCTATCAGATCAAGCCGGGCGAGTGTGTCGCACTGGTGGGGGAATCCGGCTCCGGGAAATCGGTGAGCGCACTTTCGATCCTGAGGCTATTGCCCTATCCGACCGCGTCACATCCCTCCGGGAGCATTCGCTTCAAAGGCAGGGAACTACTGAACCTCTCGGAGCGGGAGATCCGCAGCATCCGCGGTAATGACATTTCCATCATCTTCCAGGAGCCGATGACGTCGCTGAACCCGCTCCACACCATCGAGTCTCAGATCGGTGAAATCCTGCAGCTTCACAGCGGGATCAACGGTCCCAACGCCCGGGCGCGGACGCTCGAGCTGCTGAGGCAAGTGGGGATTCCCGAACCGGAGACGCGGCTGGCCAGCTACCCGCATCAACTATCGGGCGGGCAGCGACAACGGGTCATGATCGCCATGGCGCTTGCGAACGAGCCTGACCTCTTGATCGCCGACGAGCCGACCACGGCGCTCGATGTCACGGTGCAGGCGCAGATTCTCACGTTGCTGGCCGAAATCCGCTCGCGTCTCGGCATGAGCCTGCTTTTCATAACGCACGATCTCGGAATCGTTCGTCGCATAGCGGACGTCGTCTGCGTGATGAACAGCGGCAAGATTGTCGAGCAGGGTCCGGTCGAGCAGGTTTTCACGGCGCCTCAGCACCCCTACACCCGCGCATTGCTGGCGGCCGAACCGAAGCCGGACCCGGCGCCACCCCGTCCTGAATCTCCGGTCGTGATCTCGGCCGATGATCTCAAGGTCTGGTTTCCGGTCAAGCGCGGTCTGTTGCGCTCCACTGTCGGACACATCAAGGCGGTCGATGGTGTCAGCCTCAGTGTGCGCAAGGGCGAAACGCTCGGCGTCGTAGGCGAATCCGGCTCCGGCAAGACCACGCTAGGACTCGCGCTGTTGCGGCTGATTTCATCCGACGGGCCGATTGTGTTTCTGGGCAGGGATATCCAAGGGCTGCGATTCAAAGAGATGCGGCCGTTCCGGCGCGATATGCAGATCGTGTTCCAGGACCCATTCGGCGCACTCAGCCCCCGCATGTCCGTCGGCGACATAGTCGCTGAAGGGCTCAGCGTGCATCAGCAGTCGCTGTCGCAAACGGAGCGCGAAGCCCGCGTGATCAGGGCTCTGCGCGATGTCGGCATGGATCCCGCGACGCGGTTTCGCTATCCGCATGAATTCTCCGGTGGCCAGCGCCAGCGGATCAGCATCGCCCGTGCCGCGGTGCTCGAGCCGAATTTCGTGGTGTTGGACGAGCCGACCAGCGCGCTTGACATGCTGTTCCAGGCCCAGATGGTCGATCTGTTGCGCGAACTGCAGCGAAAGCGCGACCTGACCTATATGTTCATCTCGCACGACCTGCGCGTGGTCGCCTCGCTCGCCAGTCATCTGATCGTGATGCGGCAGGGCAAGGTCGTCGAGGAAGGCCCGGCATCGGAGCTGTTCAGGAATCCGAAAACCGATTACACGCGCGCGCTGTTCGCTGCGGCGTTTCGACTGGAAACCACTCCGAGCGGGGCAGCGGCGACCTGAAGCTAATCAACCGAGCCGCTTCACGGCAAGGATTTCGTTGCCGTCCGCCTTGATCCGTTGAATGGCCTCGCGGATCTGTTCGATCACGGTTGCCATCTGATGCGCGTTGGCGTGAACAATGCTATCGGCATCGCGCACGATTGCGACGTGACCTTTCCAGAATATCAGGTCGCCCCGCTGGAGTTCGCGGGCTTCCGCTGCGTCCAAAGCCCGGCCGAGCGCTTGCTGCTGCATGTCGCTGTCGCGGGGACAGCGCTCGCCGCTGGCGTTCAGTGAGACCTGGACCAGCCCGGAACAATCGACGCCGAGGCTGCTCTTTCCGCCCCACAGATAGGGCGTGCCTATAAAGCGTTCGGCAACCGAGACGAAGTCCGCTGCATTGTCCTCGATGTTGCCCACGTGCTGCCGGGGTATGTACCAGCCCTCGCGCGTCACCCCGAATGATGCATCTTCGCGGACTACCGCTATCAGATTTCCCATCACCAGCGTGTGCGCCGGCGGCAGCTTGATTGACGGGCCCGGGAAAGCGAATGTCCGCAAGCTCGTGATCTTGTGGGTCGGCCTGCCTGGCTGCGCCAGTGCGCGATCGGGAAGCCAGCCGACATAGCCGTCATTGTTCAGCTGGCCCCATGCAAAGCCTTCGTCGCGTTCATAGATCGTCACGCGTTCGCCCTTGAGCGCCTGCGTGAGCAGCATGGCTTCGCCTGACGGTCCGTCGCGCACGGGCGCGATTGCGTCTGAGATCTCGAAGTCCTGGCCCTCCGCGAAGCGCGCCGCCGTGACCTTGCCGTGGAGATGTTTCGCGGCAAGATCCGGACGAGCCGGCGTGAGGCGAGGGTCATCCATAGCGCTCTCCGAGCAAGCCGAAGATGGCGCGCGCGGCCTGGCATTCGCCGCCCTCCGGACGCGCGGGCCTGGCCTTCGGGGTCCAGCCGTAGATATCAACGTGCAGCCAACTACGCGCGTCCGCGACGAAGCGCTGCAGGAATAGTGCGCAGGTGATCGATCCTGCGAAGCCGCCCGAAGGCGCGTTGTTGACGTCGGCCACTTTCGAGTCGAGCCATGAATCGTATCCCGGCCACAGCGGCAGTCGCCACAATGGATCGTTCTCCTCTTTTGCGTAAAGCGCGAGATCCAGCGCCAGCTTCTCATCATTGGTGTAAAAGGGCGGTAAATCCGGCCCCAGCGCAACCCGAGCAGCACCGGTCAGGGTGCCGAGATCGATCAACAGATCAGGCTTGTCTTCACACGCCAATGCGAGTGCATCCGCCAGCACCAGCCTGCCTTCCGCATCGGTGTTGCCGATTTCGACGGTGATGCCCTTGCGCGATCGAAAGATATCCAGCGGGCGGAAGGCGTTGCCGGCGACCGCGTTCTCGACCGCGGGAATCAAGACCCTCAATCGCACCTTCAGCCTGGCATCCATCACCATCTGCGCCAGCGCCAGTACGTTCGCGGCTCCTCCCATGTCCTTTTTCATGATCAGCATGCCCGCGGAGGGTTTGAGGTCGAGCCCGCCGGTATCGAAGCAGACACCCTTGCCGACCAGGGTGACTTTGGGATGGCCTGGATCGCCCCAGCTCAGGTCGATCAATCGCGGTGCGCGCGAGGACGCCATTCCCACCGCATGAATCAGCGGAAAATTCTGAAGCTTCAGGTCCTCGCCGATGATGCAATTGAATGCGGCATCGAAGCGCTCGGCCAACTGCTGGGCGGCGAACGCCAGTTCCTCCGGTCCCATGTCGTTGGAGGGCGTGTTGATCAGGTCGCGAGCAAATGTGGCGGCCTCGGCGGCTCGCGAGAGCGCGGCAACGTCGATGCCGTCCGATGGCAGCAGCCTCACATTAGCCGCCTCCGTCTTGCGATAACGGCCAAACCGGTAGCTGCCGAGCGCAAAGGCAAGCGTTGCAAGTCGCGTATCGTGCGGCTTGTTGGCGAACCGATACACGCCCGCGGGCAGCAGGCCGGGCAATTGCCCTGGCCTGAACAGATCGCATTTACTCGCGTCTTCCTCCAATCCGAACACCACCTGCGCGATCGTCCCATCGGCACCCGGCAAGGTGAGGGACGCCCCCGGTTTGGCGGCAAACCCGTTGGCGAGCGCGAACTGCCGTGATGCATCCGGTAGGCCGGCGCAGATGGCATCCCACGTTGCCTTGGTCGCAAAGGTGATCGGGATGACGGACGGCGCAGGCTCAGTCGCGAAAGCGGGATGCATGCTGTTCTCGGTCCTTGATGAAACGACAGAAGGTGGCTCGACGCGAAGCGTCAGGCATCCTGACGTGCGGCTTCCGTGCTTTTACAATGGCCTGCACACTCAAACCAGCGACAGTCGCTCCGGCGGTGCCTCAAACCAGCGACAGTCGCTCCGGCGGTGCCTTCTCGCTTTAGTTGGTGCCTGAACCGGCGCGTCGGTCCCAAGCGGACCCAAGTTTCGTCGAACATTTGCCTCCGACTCATTTCACTCTCAAGACTGGGGCGCGCTCGGGCTGTCAATTTTGGGGAATTGGCCATGGGACCCGCATATCGGCCGGAAAGCAATCAGGACGACTTCGACGAGTCGCCAGATTGGGACGACGGGTATAGCTTCGACGAACACGGCGAGGGTGTTTTGTCGCTGCTTGAGGAGAATGCGCGGCTTCGCGGGCTTGTGGTCAGACTTTCGACCATCATCCTGAAGACCGTCATCGATCACAAGTGACGTCGATCCATTGATCCTGTCGCGCGCGCACCAAGATCTGCGTGGTTGTCTAGCGGAAGGACTTCGGCATGGGCGATAAGGAAAAAGGCGTGATCGAGCAGATCGCCGACACCGTCAACGATATCGTCGAAGAACTCGCAAATACAGCGTCCGAGGCTTTGGACGATGCGGCTGAGCCGGCCCACAAGAAGCCGGATAGGCAATCTGTCCCAAGCTACGAGTTTCCCGTCCCCGACTTGCCGGTTAACCCGCCCCCTGGCTTGTCGTCAAAGCGTCAGGGAAGCAAGCGATGAAGCGCGGGAAACACCCAGGACCAAAAAGTAAATCCTGAAACTGCTGGTGCAATGTCATCTGGAGCCCAAGTTTGCGGCGCACCGCGAGGGCAACGGACGGAGCGTCACAGGGTCGTGTGTTCGCCAGCGGACAGACGGAAGCTTTCTGATGCTCGACCGTGCTTCGCGTGGGGAGAGCAGGGGCGGGAATAAGTGTTCATTGTGCAATGCAAGCCGCGCGAGCCGGCGGGGATTGTCAAAATCACCGCTGCAACCCGGAACGCCGCGATGGAGGCCGCAAACGACTTCCTGAAACAAGGAATACCATTTGTTACCATCGTCGGTGACGGCCGCGTCTATACGGTGGACGAGTTTGCCAGGACCGTAACCAATCCTGAGTCATAGCCCTGGACTGGGGCACCAGCTACCGTCGGAACCGGGGCGCAATGCGTCTCCTCGGGTGGATTCGCCTGTGCCGGGTCACCTCATATCGACGTGCGCAAACACGGAATGTTCGGCGCTTTTCAGCCTGCTCAACCAGATGCCGAAGTCGCTTCAGTTCCAGGTAGCTGTCGCAAATCCCGCACCGTTGGACCTTGGACATTTCAGGGCCTCTGTCCATTGGATCACTCCGCATGTTGGCCTGCAAAGTGCCCAACCCCTGAGCGCGGTGCTTCTTCCCCTCTGTTTTTACAACCTTTCAAGGCTCTTCAACGATCGACCTCAAGAGCTCTGCGGCGTGCGGTCAAAACGCGAGCAGCGCGAGTGGGTTGGCGAAGTGACTGTTAACCGCGTGTTAGGCTTAACGGTCTATTTGTGGCGCGTTCGGTTCCCTCAATTCGCCTGATATGGCCCGAGTTAGTGCCCATGCGTCAGCACTCCAGCCTTGCCCGGCTTCTTGCGTCCGCGGCCGTGACGGCGATCTTGATCGCCAGCGTTGGCGGTTGTCAGACCATGTCCGACGTCACGGGATCGATCACGTCCAAGGGCGAGCCCTCACCGGCCAACGATGCCGATCCTCGGCGCTCCGCAGAACTCTACGGCGAGGCGTACCGCGCCAATCCGAAAAATCCGGAAGCGGCCCTGGCTTATGGCCAGGCGCTCCGAACTACCGGGCAGCGCTCTCAAGCGGTTGCGGTGTTCGAACAGGCTACCATCGCCCACCCAAGCAATAAGCTGTTGCTTGCCGGGTTCGGCCGCGCGCTCGCGGACAACGGCAATTTCCAGCAGGCGTTCGATGTGCTCAGCCGGGCCCATTCACCTGATAATCCAGACTGGCGGATCCTGTCCGTGCAGGGAACCGCGCTTGATCAGCTTGGCCGGCATGAGGAAGCGCGCCGATATTACGCCAGCGCGTTGAAGATCGCGCCCGACGAGCCGTCGGTATTGTCCAATCTCGGGCTCTCCTACGTGCTGTCCAAAGACCTGGCGAGGGCGGAAGAGGTTCTTCGCAAGGCTCACGCGAGCGGCAAGGCGGACGCACGCGTGCGACAGAACCTGGGCCTGGTGGTTGGGTTGCAAGGCCGCTTCGGGGAGGCGGAAACCATCGTCAAGGCGGACTTGCCGGCCGAAGAGGCGGCTGCCAATGTGGCGTATCTAAAGGAAATGCTGACCCGCAAAAGCACCTCCGCCGGCGGCGCCCCGGCGATCCCGGTCGCAGCTCTCAAGCGCCGGAACTGACACTTCCGATATCGCCACGACAGCGGCCAGGACAGGGGTGCAGTGCGCCCCGACCTGAAACCCTCACTGCATTGCCGCAACCTTGATGCCGGTTGGGCCCAGGATGACGACGAACAGTACCGGCAGGAAGAACAGGATCATCGGCACCGTCAATTTCGGCGGCAGCGCGGCGGCCTTCTTCTCGGCTTCGTTCATGCGCATGTCCCGATTTTCCTGCGCCATGACGCGAAGGCTCTGGCCGAGCGGCGTTCCATACCGCTCGGACTGCTGCAAGGCGAGACAGACCGACTTCACGCCATCCAGCCCGGTTCGCTTCGCCAGGTTCTCGTAGGCCACCTTGCGATCCTGCAGATACGACAGTTCAGCCGTGGTCAGGATGAATTCCTCGGACAGCGCGACCGACTGGGTGACGATTTCGGCGCTGACCTTGCGGAACGCAACCTCGATCGACATGCCGGATTCGATGCAGATCAGCAGCAGATCGAGCGCATCGGGAAAGGCCCGCTTGATCGAGAGCTGCCGTTTCGAAATAGCGTTTCGCAGGAACAGCATCGGCGCCTGAAGTCCAAGATAGGCCGTCCCGATGCACATGCCGATCTTGACCGGCAGAGACTGCTCCATCCGCGAGATCAGGAATACGTACAGCAACGCCGCGATGAACAGCACGATCGGCGTCACCAGCCGAAAGAACAGGAAAGTGATGTAGGGTGCCTGGCCACGATAGCCCGCCATCGTCAACTTTTCGCGCGCGGCCTCTTGCGCCAGCCACTTTCCCAAATTGAAGTCTTCGACGACCTTGGAGACGAGTTGCTTTGGGGTCTGCCGGAGCGATACCTTTTCGGTCTTGGACAGCCGTTCGCGCTCGCGTTGGCGAATACGCTCACGTTCGCTCGCAACCGCCTTCATGCGCTTCTGCAGACCTTCACCTGCGAACAAGGGCATGATGAGCGTGTAGGCCGTGGCGCTCGCGGCGATGGCGGCCAGCAGCATGGTCATGAAGTGGGCGTCGTGAAGTTTGTCGACCAGAAATGAAATCATGCTACACCGTCAGAAGTCGAAGTTGATCATTCTCTTCATCACGAAGATGCCGAGCGACATCCAGATCACGCAGCCGACAAGCATCAACTGTCCGGTCGGATGGGTCCACAGCAGCGAGATGTACTCGGGCGTCGAAAGGTAAACCAGGAGCATGACGATCGGGGGCAACGAGCCGATGATGCCTGCGGACGCTTTTGCTTCCATCGACATCGCCTGAATCTTCTCCGCCATTTTCTTTCGGTCACGCAGCACCTTCGAGAGGTTGCCCAACGCTTCCGAAAGATTGCCGCCGGATTTCTGCTGAATCGCGATCACGATCCCGAAGAAGTTGGCTTCCGGCACAGGCATTCGCTCGTAAAGACGAGCGCAGGCATCGCCGAGCGGCATTCCGATCGCCTGTGTTTCGATAATGGCGAGGAACTCGCCCTTGAGCGGCTCCGGCGCGTCGGCCGCGACGACCTTGATCGATTCAAATAGCGGCAGGCCGGCCTTGATGCCGCGAACGATGACGTCGACGGCGTCAGGCAGCCCCTTCAGGAAGTTCGCCTCGCGGCGCTTCTTCAGATAGCTCAACCCCCAGCGTGGCAAGCCGAAGCCCGCGGCAAACGCGAGCCCGCAAGCCGCAAGCAGGCTGCCTCCGGACAGCAGGACGCCGAGTAGGCACACGGCTCCGAGAATGCCCGAAAGAGTCCAGAATTTTTGCGTGGACCAGTCGAGGCCAGCCTGCATCAGGCGACTGCTCAGCGGAATCCTGCTTTCCTTCTGCCGCCGCGTTTCCAGGTCCTTCAGAGACGTTTCGACTTGTTCTCGACGCGAGCGCTGCGTCTTGTCCACGGTGCGGGCGCTGGGTTCAGCCTTTGCGACCAACGCCCGGCGGCTTTCTGCCTTTTTTTCACCGGACAGGAAGGGGTAGATAAAAACCCATGCGATCCCGCCGATCGCCGTAGCGGCGAGGAAGGCCAATGCCATCGTTTGCAGTTTCATGGCGCGCTCCGCTAGACGTCCGTGACGACTTCGGCGGCATCGAGCGCCGCGGCAAGCCGCTTCTCTTCGTTGTAGTAGCGCGCGCGATCCCAGAAACGCGGCCGGCCGATGCCGGTGGAGCGATGCCGGCCCAGGATGTTGCCGTTGGCGTCCTCGCCGAGCAGATCGTAGACGAAGAGATCCTGCGTGATGATGGTGTCGCCTTCCATCCCCATCACCTCGGTGACGTGGGTGATACGGCGGGAACCGTCGCGAAGGCGGGCGGCCTGGATGATGACGTCGATCGAGGCGCAGATCATTTCCCGGATCGTGCGCGAGGGCAGCGAGAACCCGCCCATCGTGATCATCGACTCGCAACGGGACAGAGCCTCGCGGGGATTGTTCGCGTGCAACGTTCCCATTGATCCGTCATGACCGGTATTCATGGCCTGCAGCAGATCGAATGCTTCCGGTCCGCGGACTTCGCCGACGATGATCCGCTCAGGGCGCATACGCAGGCAGTTGCGCACCAGTTCGCGCATCGTGATCTGGCCTTCGCCCTCGATGTTCGGCGGCCGGGTTTCCAGCCGCACCACATGCGGTTGCTGCAACTGAAGTTCTGCGGCGTCTTCGCAGGTAATGATGCGCTCGTCATTGTCGATGTATTGGGTAAGGCAATTCAACAGCGTTGTCTTGCCTGAGCCGGTGCCGCCTGAAATCAGGACGTTGGCCCGGCAGCGCCCGATGATCTGGAGAATGTCCGCGCCTTGAGGTGAGATCGCGCCGAATTTGACGAGCTGATCCAGGGTCAGCTTGTCTTTCTTGAACTTGCGGATCGTGAGCGCGGGACCGTCCAGCGCCAGCGGCGGCACGATCGCGTTCACGCGAGAGCCGTCGGCAAGGCGCGCGTCGCAGATCGGCGAAGATTCATCGACACGCCTGCCGACCTGGCTGACGATGCGCTGACAGATATTCAGCAGTTGCTGATTGTCGCGGAAGCGGATTCCGGTTCGCTGGATGCGGCCGGCGACTTCGATGAACACCGTGCCGGCGCCGTTGACCATGATGTCGGAGATGTCGTCTCTGGACAAAAGCGGTTCCAGCGGACCATATCCGAGAACATCGTTGCAGATGTCGTCGAGCAGTTCTTCCTGCTCGGCAATCGACATCACGATGTTCTTGATGGCGATGATTTCGTTGACGATGTCGCGGATTTCCTCCCGCGCCGACTCGCCATCGAGTTTGGCCAGCTGAGCCAGGTCGATCGCCTCGATCAGTGCGCCAAAAATCGTCGCCTTGACCTGATAGTAGTTGTCCGAGCGTCGCGCCTCGACAACCGGCGGAGGGGCCTTCGCGGGCGATAGCGGCGGCGAAGAAACGACCGGTGGAGGGGCTGCACTTCGCGAAACGGCGGCCGGCGCGCCGGAAGCTGGTTCCAGCGCGCTGGCCCCGGGCTTCATGGCTCGGGTCTCGATGTCGGATCCGCTACGCTTACCAAACACGACAGTACTCCACGCGGGTTGCCTATTTTGCCCGCAGCTTTTCGATCAGAGGCGACAACAGCGAACCTTTCGGCTTCTTCGTCTCGCCACGGCCGGTCAGCCGTTGCGCGATTTGCAGGAACATTTCAGTGGTGCGGTGATTGGCGGAGATCTCCGCAATCATCTGGCCGTTGTTGGCGGCCGAGCCGAACATTTGCGGGTCAAACGGAATGGTCGCGATCGGGTCGTTCTCGATTGCCTTGGCAAATTCGCTGAAGTTGATTTCCGGCCGCTTCGGCACCCCTACCTGATTGAGGCAGTACAACGGCGTGCGGTCGTTCGGCCGTGATCCCTTCAACAGGTCAAAGATGTTCTTGGTGTTGCGGAGATTGGCCAGGTCTGGAGCCGCGACGATCAGGATATCGTCCGCGCCGATGAGGGCGCGCTTGGTCCAGCCCGACCATTGGTGCGGCACATCGAGCACGATGCAGGGCATCGTCGTGCGCAGGGTGTCGAAAATGGAATCGAACGCGTCGGCGCCAAAGTCATAGACCCGATCCAGCGTGGCCGGCGCCGCGAGCAGGCTGAGGTGGTCCGTGCACTTCGAAAGCAGGCGGTCGATGAACGCAGTATCGACGCGGTCGGGCGAAAACACCGCGTCCGCGATCCCTTGGGCAGGATCCTGATTGTAGTCCAGTCCGGCGGTACCAAATGCGAGATCGAGATCGGCCACTACTGAATCGAGCGCGAGATCGCGCGCAATCGCCCAGGCGACGTTATGGGCAATTGTGGAAGCGCCGACCCCGCCCTTTGCTCCGACCACCGCAATGATCCGGCCAACTGCTTTGGCTTCCGGGGTGGAGAACAATCCGCAGATCGAACGCACCACATCGAGCGTGTTGACCGGGGCAATCACGTAGTCGCTGACGCCGCGTCGGACCAACTCGCGATAAAGCGCCACGTCGTTGACCCGGCCGATGACAATGACGCGGGTCCCGGAATCGCAGACTGTAGCGAGTTGATCCAGCCCGGCCAGGATGTTGGTGCGGCCGTCGGTTTCCAGGATGATGACGTTCGGCGTCGGCGCGGTTCGATAGGCTTCGATCGCTGCCGCCATGCCGCCCATTTGAATCTTCAGATGGGCCTTGCCGAGGCGACGGTCTTCGCCTCCCGACTGCACGGCGGCCGCTGTTTCCACCGTCTCGCAAAAAGCTTGCACCGAGACGCGTGGCGCAGGTGCAATATGGTCGTGCGCCGGCGG
>C688J35102_120990015_pt1 | contig 18981 bp, 19 predicted proteins | sample HopSoiMetagenom2_FD_35102 | JGI IMG/M metagenome (IMG submission 35102)
CCGATGCCCAGAGCCTTCAATTTCCGGTGCAACGCCGAGCGTTCCATGCCGATGAACGACGCGGTGCGCGAGATGTTGCCTGAAAAGCGCCGAATCTGGATTTTGAGATACTCGCGTTCGAAGGATTCGCGGGCTTCGCGCAAGGGGCTGCCCATGATCGCCATTGCGGTCGAGGACCCGCCCATGGCGTTTTGATTGTCGAGGATCTCGGGCGGAAGCAGGTCGACGTCGATGCACGAGACGCGATCGCCTGGCGCGAGGATGATCGTGCGCTCGATGATGTTCCGGAGCTGACGGATATTACCGGGCCAATCATGCGCCTGGAGCGCTGCCATCGCCTCTTCGGAAATGCTCAGCGCAGGCAGTCGCCGCTCCGCAGCGAAACGTGCGAGGAAATGGCTGACGAGCTCCGGGATGTCCTCGCGCCGCTCGCGAAGCGCAGGCAAGCGCACCGGCACGACGTTGAGGCGATAGAACAGGTCTTCGCGAAAACGTCCCGCGGTGATCTCGTCGGCGAGGTTCTTCGCCGTCGCCGACAGCACGCGGACATCGACTTTGACCGGACGCTGTCCGCCAACGCGATGATAGCTTTGGTCCGTCAGCACCCGCAGGATTTTCCCCTGCGTCGTCACCGGCATGTCGGCGATCTCGTCGAGGAACAAGGTGCCGCCGTGCGCATGTTCCAGCAGCCCTGGCCGGACAACTCCGTCGGCTTCGCTGCCGAACAATTCCTCCTCAACGCGCTCGGGGCTCATCATTGCCGCCGACAGCACAATGAACGGCGCCTTCGCCCGCAAGCTCCACTGATGGATCATGCGCGCGGCAATTTCCTTCCCTACGCCGGGCGGCCCTGAGATCAGCACTCGGCTGCCAGTCGGAGCGACGCGCTTCAAGGTGGCGCGGACGGTGTTGATCGCGACGGAGCTGCCGTGCAGCTGGTCCTCGTGCCCAACCTGCTGCCGAAGCGCCACATTCTCGCGGCGGATGCGCTCAGTCTCCGTCGCCCGGTCGACGAGATAGATCAACCGCTCGGCCTCGAACGGCTTTTCGATGAAGTCGACAGCCCCTTCCCTTACAGCCGCAACCGCAGTGTCGAGATTTCCATGGCCGGAGATCATTAGCACCGGGATGGTCGAGTCCCGGCGCTTGATCTCCTGCAAAAGCTGCAGCCCGTCGAGCCGTGAACCCTGGAGCCAAACGTCGAGAAGGACCATCGAGGGCCTGCGCTCCTCGATCGCTTCGAGCGTTCCATTACTGTCGCCGGCAGTACGGACCTCGTATCCCTCGTCCTCCAGCACGCCGCTGACCAGTTCGCGAATATCGGCTTCATCGTCCACAACGAGCACTTCAAGCGCCATCAGGCATCCTCATCCGGTTGATTGGGATCGGCAGCTTCAGCAGAAGCCAGCACAGACAATTTGTTCGTATCGAAGGCGATGCGGACATGCGTGCCCCCGCCCGGCCGATCGAGGAAGGCGATTTCGCCCATGTGCTCCTCGACAATTTTCTTGACGATCGCGAGGCCAAGGCCGGTGCCGCGTACGCGCGTCGTCATATAAGGCTCGGTCAGCCGCTCGCGGTCCTCGGGAAGGCCGACGCCGGTGTCGAGGACGTCGATGATCAAGTGGCTGTCTTCCTCGTGCAGACGCAGCTCAACGCGATCTCCGGCGAGGCTGTGTTCGCCACGATTCTTTCGTCCTTCAATCGCTTCCACGCCGTTCTTCACGACATTTGTAAGTGCCTGCGCAAGCTGGCGCCGGTCGCAGATCATGCGGAATTCGCCCTCCGGCGGGTCGAGTACGAACGTGAGGCCTGGGTGCGCGACCTCGTGCAGGAACAGGGCCTGGCGCGCGATTTCGTGGACGTTCTCATCCCGGAACACGGGCTTGGGCATGCGCGCGAAGTTGGAGAATTCGTCGACCATGCGCCGGAGATCGCCGACTTGGCGGACAATGGTACCGGTCAGCCGCTCAAACGTGACCTTGTCCGAGCTGATCTCTTCACTGAAGCGCCGCTGCAGCCGCTCGGCGGCGAGTTGGATAGGCGTCAGCGGGTTCTTGATCTCGTGTGCGATGCGGCGGGCGATGTCGGACCAGGCAGCGCGACGCTGGTCGGTGAGCTGGTCGGTGATGTCGTCGAAGGTCAGAACCGACCCGTCCTGGTAGCGAACGCGCTTGACGGCGAGCGTGCGTTGGCCGGTGTCGGCGACGACGATCACATTCGCTTCCGACTGGTCGCCGCGCATGAACTCGTCGAGGTCGGGTGAAACGACCCCAAGGCCTTTCCCTTCGACCTCCTCCTGCTTGTCCTGAAGCAAAGCTTCGGCGGAGCGGTTGACGAGCAGGATGCGATTGCGGGAATCGAGCGCGATAACCCCGGCGGTGACGCTCGACAGCACGGCTTCCATAAATGCGCGCCGCGCATCGAGCTGGGTGTTTGCAGAACGTAATTCAGTCGTTTGCTCGTCGAGGCGGCCGGCCATTCGGTTGAAGGCCGTCGAGAGCGTCTGCACTTCGTCCTCCGTCGTTGCGACGGGCACGCGCGCCGAGAAGTCGCCTTCTTCAATGCGTCCCGCGGCGGTGACGAGTTCTCCGACAGGCCGGACCATTCGATCTGCCAGCCGCAATGCAGTCAGGATGGAGAGTCCGACGATGATTAGGGCGCCGAGAAGAAGCGCGACATTAAACCGCAGCTGGTTCACTCGGGATTTTTTGAGAAGCGAACGGTAGTCGCGGAGCACGTCGTTCGCGCGGTCGATCTGCTGGCGGAACTGCGGCTCGAACACGCGCGCGGCATACAGATACGTGTTCGGCCCATAGTCGAGCTTGGTGACGGCGCCGATGCGATCGGGTGAGTTGATCGGCACCACATTGCGCTTGTTGAGTTCGTTCAGCGCGGTTGGCGGAATGTCGCGGTTTAGCGGCCGATCATAGGGATCCACGAGCGCAAGCGTGCGGATCTGTTTGTCAGGTCCGTACGTAAAGATGATCGCTTCCGACAGGTTGCGGTTGAGCACCTGCTTCACTCCAAACGCTTCCTGGAAGCGCGGGTCGTCGAGAGTGGTGGCTTTGAGGTAAGCCGCGAGATCACCGCTTGCGGTCAGCGTGTTGATAGCAACGCGGTCGACTTCCGTTTGATAGGTCGTCCGGGCAAGCTGGACCGAGTTTTCAAGCATCGATCGGGCGCGGTTGGAAAACCAGAATTCGAGCCCGCTTTGGAACAAAACCGATGCAAATATCGCGACAAGGACCGTCGGGACGGCCGCGATGGCAGTGAACAATGTCACGAGCCGAATGTGTAAGCGCCCGCTGCCAAGCCCGCCGCGCTCCGCCCGGCCTACGGCGATCCGGCGTGCGTAGAGCGCCATGAGCGCGATCGCCGGCAGCAGAATAGCGATCAACAGGACCGCGATGAGCGGTGGGGAGAGCAACGTCCCCGGTTCCACGTTGCGCGTCAGCAGCCAGGCGCTCAGACCGAGCATCGCGATGAGCACCAACCCGAGCAGCACCGCCGCGCGATCGTAGAATCGGCCGCTTGCCCGCTCCCGCTGGAGCCAGCTTTGCTGTTGAGAGATGACCGGTGAGTCGGCCGTACGCGCGTCCATTCGGCCGCGCCCTAGCATGCCCGCGGCAGCCGTTGCATCAAAAACACACTTGTGGCGCGTTTAATTCGAATTAGGCGGCTGTCCGCCTCAGCCATGGTGAATAGAACTCGCGCAGCATGCGCACGACAACGGCCGGATCGTCCTGCTGGTTGACGGTGTTGCGCAACTCCGCCGAGCCGGGCAGCCCCTTGGTGTACCAGCCGATATGCTTGCGGGCGAGATTGACGCCGGTGTGCGTCCCGTACAGCCGCAGCATCTCGTCATATTGCTCGAGCATGGTCTCGAGCTGCTCATCCAGGCTCGGCTCGGGCTTGTGCCCTCGCCCGCCGAGCTCGGCCATCACCTGAGCGATGAGCCAGGGGCGACCGTAGGCGCCGCGGCCGATCATCACGCCGTCCGCTCCCGACTGCCTAAGTGCCTCGCGGCTTTCCCCGACCGAGCAGATGTCGCCATTGACGATGACCGGGATGGACACGGCGTCCTTGACGTTGCGGACAAACGCCCAGTCAGCTTCGCCCTTGTACAGCTGACAGCGCGTGCGCCCGTGAATGGTGATCATCTGCACACCAATATCCTGAGCGATACGCGCGAGCTCCGGCGCATTCAGGCTGTCATGGTTCCAACCCATGCGCGTCTTGAGCGTGACCGGCACTTTCACTGCTTTGACGGTGGCCTCGATCAGCTTCGCCGCAAGCGGCAGGTCGCGCATGAGCGCCGATCCCGCATCGCCATTGACGACCTTCTTCACCGGACAGCCCATGTTGATGTCGATGATCGCAGCGCCGCGCTGCTCGTTGAGCTTCGCGGCCTCGGCCATAACCTGGGGCTCGCAGCCCGCGAGCTGAAGCGACACCGGCTCCTCCGCCACGTCCCACAGCGACTTCTGCAATGACTGGCGGGTCTCACGGACCATCGCCTCGCTGGCAATCATCTCACTGACCGTCAGACCCGCTCCATAGCGCTTGACGATGCGCCGGAACGGCAGGTCGGTGACCCCCGTCATCGGCGCCAGGATGACCGGCGCGTCGATCCGAAGTGGACCGATGTGGATGGGCTTTAGCTCGCTCATGGGCTGGCGGGAGATAGGGGAACAGCCCTTGGCGGACAAGGCGAGCGGGCCTAGACGCCCGCTCACATGACCGTCACCGCACTCATTGTGGCCGCCGGCAAAGGCGAGCGCCTCGGCGGCGGCGTGCCCAAGCAATATCGGATGCTCGGCGGAAAGCCGGTGCTCCGGTGGGCGATCGAGGCGCTGATCCGCCATCCCGCAGTGAACGCGCTCCGCGTGGTGATTGGCCAAGGTCAGCGGGAGCTCGCGGCTGCAACACTCGACGGCATGGACGTCGGCCCCTTTATTGAAGGCGGCGCCGAACGCGCCGACTCCGTTCGCGCGGGGCTCCATGCGATTTCCGGCGACGCCGTGCTCGTCCACGATGCGGCGCGACCCTTTTGCCCGCCCGTGGTTGTTGACCGGCTCCTCGCTTCGCTTGAATTCTTTGAGGGCGCCACGCCAGTACTCCCGGTCGGTGACACGGTGGCGCGGGCGACGGATCGGCTTAACGAGCCGGTCGACAGGACCGGCCTCGTGCGCGTCCAAACGCCTCAGGCATTCCGCCTTGATGCGCTTCGGCAGGCGTATGGTGCCTGGTCAGGTTCAGCCCCGACGGACGAAACCACCGTCATGAGGGCAGCAGGGATGGACGTAGCGGCCGTGGCCGGCGACCCCGTGCTCGAAAAGCTTACTTCGCCCGCCGACTTCGAAAGCGCGGAGGAATGGCTCACATCCCGGCTGATCCCCCGCACCGGCATGGGCTTCGATGTCCACGCCTTTTCCGGCGATGGCCCGATCATGCTTGGCGGCATCGCTGTGCCGTATTCCCGCGGCCTTGCCGGGCACAGCGACGCCGACGTCGTGCTCCACGCGATCACCGATGCCCTCCTCGGGGCGGGCGGTCTCGGCGATATCGGCGAGCATTTCCCGCCGGACGATCCCATATGGAGGGGCATGTCGTCGGACCACTTCCTCGCCCACTGCGTCGACTTGCTCCGCGCCAAAGGCGCGATCGTTGATCATGTGGATTGTACGATTATCGCGGAGGAGCCGAAGGTGGGACCGCATCGCTCCGCAATGCGCACGCGAATTGCCGAAATCGTGGGACTGGTGCCCGATCAGGTCAGCATCAAGGCAACTACGACGGAAGGGCTCGGCTTTACCGGCCGCCGCGAAGGGATTGCAGCTCAAGCGGTGGCGAGCATTCGCATGGGAAGCGTCACGTGAAGGACGCGCTTCTCCCCGACATTCTTGTCAATAAAGCCCGCGAGGTGGTCGAGGCAAACCGCGCCGCCGGTCGTCGCGTGGCGATCGCGGAAAGCTGCACCGGCGGACTGGTCAGCGCGGCGCTGACCGAGATTCCCGGCTCATCCGAGGTGTTCGAGGCCGGTTACGTGACCTATTCCAACGCGGCCAAGCTCGCGCAGCTTAAGGTCAGCGAAGACGTGGTCGACACATTCGGCGCCGTCAGCGTAGCGACGGCCTGGGCGATGGCCCGGGGCGCTCTTGCCGCTTCCGACGCCGATGTCGCTGTGGCAATCACGGGGATCGCCGGCCCGGGGGGCGGAACTGCACAAAAGCCCGTTGGCACGGTCGTGTTCGCGCGCGCCGAACGCAACGCCGATCCAGCCCAGATCATGGCCGACAACAAGTTCTTCGACGAGAAGACGCGCTCCGGCGTGCGACTTCAGGCGGCGCTCTGCGCGCTCGAACTGCTGATGCCGTAAAGCGCCGCTGCGCGCTGTTCGAAGGCACTGATCATCCGCCGCAGCGCACGGTCGAACATCGCTCCGGCGAGACTCTCGAACAGCCGCGACTTGAAGGCAAAATCGACAGCGAAATGAACGTCCGTCCCGTCGTCGGCTGCACGGTGGAACTCCCACTCATTGTGCAGGTATTTTAGCGGACCTTCGACGTAATCGACGCAGATCTGGGCGGGCCGCTTTTTCACGACGCGGCTGGTGAAGCGCTCCTTGAACGCGTTGAACCCGACAACGAGGTCAGCGATCGTTTCCGTTTCGCTCGATGAGCGCACCCGCACGGCGACCACCCAGGGCAGGAACTCGTCATAATGCTGTACATCCGCCACGAGCTCGAACAATTGCTCGGGCGTGTACGGCAGGTAACGCGTCTCGCTATGCCGCGGCATTGTCCCCTGCGCCAGCTGTTGAACGCGCGAGCTGTTCCGCCCGTGCCTGCTGCATCTTCTTGAAATCGTCGCCGGCGTGATAGCTCGACCGCGTTAGCGGAGACGCCGCAACCAGCAGGAATCCCTTCGCGCGCGCAATCGCTGCATAAGCGTCGAAGGCTTGCGGAGTGACGAATTCCTCAACTTTTGCGTGCCGCGGTGTCGGCTGCAGATATTGGCCCATCGTCAGGAAATCGACGCCCGCGGAGCGCATGTCGTCCATCACCTGATGGACTTCGAGACGCTGCTCGCCGAGTCCGACCATCAAACCCGACTTTGTGAACATGTGCGGCGCCCGGCGCTTGACGCTCTCAAGCAGCCGCAGCGAGGCATAATAGCGCGCCCCAGGCCGGATCGTCGGATAGAGCCGTGGGACGGTTTCCAAATTGTGGTTGTAGACGTCCGGCCCGGCATCGACGATCGCCGCGACCGCGTCTTCGCTCTTGTTGCGGAAGTCGGGCGTAAGGATCTCGACGGTGGTGGTCGGCGTCCGCTTGCGCAGCGCCTGGATGACCTTCACGAACTGCGATGCCCCACCGTCGGGCAGATCGTCGCGGTCCACTGAAGTCACGACGATATGCTCGAGCCCTAGCTCGGCCGCCGCGGTCGCGACATGCTCCGGCTCGAGCGGATCCACGGCGCGCGGCATGCCGGTCTTCACATTGCAGAAGGCGCAGGCGCGGGTGCAGGTGTCACCGAGGATCATCACCGTCGCGTGCTTCTTGGTCCAGCACTCGCCAATGTTGGGGCACGCCGCTTCCTCGCACACCGTCGCGAGATTGAGGTCGCGCATCAGGCGCCGCGTCGCATGATAGCCTTCGCTGACGGGCGCCTTGACCCGTATCCAGTCGGGCTTGCGCTGTTTGGGGACCGCGACGGGGGCGTTCATCGGCTGTCAGATAGCGATTGGCGCTTGGCCTTGCCACCCCCGGGGCCGGTCGGTAGCGGACCCTCATGCCGTACCTCGAACGATTGATCGAAGGCTACCGCCGCTTCCGCGAGAGTGATTGGGCGCACGAGCGCGACCGCTGGGCCGACATGGCCGAGGGCCAGAGTCCAAGGGTGATGATCCTTTCCTGCGCCGACAGCCGTGTGGACCCGGCGCAAATCTTCGATGCTCGCCCCGGGGAGATGTTCGTCGTCCGCAATATTGCCGGCCTCGCTCCACCTTACGAGACCAGCCACGGGTTTCACGGAGTCTCGGCGGCGCTAGAGTTTGCGGTGAGCCAGCTCGAGGTCGGCGAAATCCTGGTGATGGGCCATGGACTATGCGGCGGTTGCGCGGCGGCGCTAACCGGTCAGTTCGACGAGACGGAGCCCGGCGAAGGCCATTTCATCGCAGACTGGGTGCGGATGCTCCACGAAGCGCGCGACGCTGTTCGCGGGCGGCATGGCGAGCTCGATCGTGACGCCTTCCTCGATATGGAGCGTGAGGCGGTGAAGGTCAGCCTTGCCAATCTGCGGACATTCCCGTGGATCGCCAGTCGGGAGCAATCGGGGAACCTGAAACTGCACGGCGCGCACTTCTCGATCGCCGAGGGGCGGCTTTACGTGCTCGACGAGGCGGAAGGGAATTTCCGCCCCGTCTAGCCGGCAGGTTCAATAACTAGCTTTGCAATTTCAGGTGCTTAGCACCGAACGTCGTAACTATAGCGCGGCTGCCCGTATTGATCGACGTAGTAGCAATAGCCGCGAGTATCGCGATAATATTGACGGCCGTTGACGGTCGCACCGAGCACGCCGCCAAGAATTGCACCGGCAACAGCGCCCTGGCCCACGCTCACGCCCGGGATCACGGCGCCGGCGATCGCGCCGCCCACAGCACCGGCAGCAGCGCCGCCGACGACCCGTCCGGCCTGACCATTGTTGCCGTACGGCTGTTGGCCATAATAACCGTTGCTGTAACCGTTGTTGTAATACGGGTCGTATCCGTATTGATTTGGGTACGTTGTCGCGCAGCCTGTCGCGGCGACACTGCCGGCGACCATGATCGCCAATCCTAGATTCCTCATCGTCCAATCCCTTCCACTAACTCGCCCCCTGTGCCGTCAACAGTGCGCAAGCGGGCGTTTCGTTCCCGCACCGATCATCTGCCGTTCAGGTCCGCAACAACCGACGGGTTCAATTGTGGTCATTCCGCGCCACTGCGATAAAGTGTGGAAAAGGAGTCGGGATGCGCGAGCGGAATGTCGACCAGGAAGCCAATATCGCACTGCTGATCGACGCCGATAATGCGTCCCCGGAGCACCTTGACGACGTCTTGTTGGTCCTTGGCGAGCTTGGAACCATCAATATCCGCCGCGCCTACGGCAATTGGGCCAAGGCGAGCCTCAAAGGCTGGAGCACACTGTCGATCGGGCACTCGATCGTTCAGATGCAGCAACCGGATATCGTCAAAGGCAAAAGCGCGACAGACATGAAAATGACGATCGACGCTATGGATCTGCTCTACCGCGGAAATGTCGACGGTTTCGGAATCATGTCGTCCGACAGCGACTTTCTGCCGTTAGCCCAGCGCATCCGCGAAGACGGCCTCCAGGTTTATGGGTTCGGCACGGCCAAGACGCCCGTCTCCTTTCAGCAGGCGTGCAGCCGCTTCTTCGATGTCGGCGCGCTCGCCCTCGACAAGGAAGAGGCACTCGATCAGCCGGAGCCCGGCAAGGGCCAGCGCCCGGTCGATCCCGAACTGCTGCAGGTGCTCGGCTCGGCCTACAAAGCGTCGAAGCGCGACGAGGAAGGCTATACGCCGCTAGCCGAGCTCGGCCAGCGCGCTAAAGCGGTGTCGAGCTTTGCCGCGCGCAACTACGGCTACACGCGGCTCTCCGAGCTGATCAAGGCAGTGCCGAATTTCGATGTGAAAAGTGGAGACGACGGGCGCCTGCTGGTCAAACGGCTGCGCTAGAAAAGCGCTGTGGACCGTTGATCCACAGATATTTCGGCGACGCACCGAGTCGCGGACTGTTGTCTAGGCGACACAGGCCCACAGATTTTCCCAGAGGGAGGGAACGTCGCGAGGCGCGAGCGGTTCTGATCCCAACCTAGGTTAGATCGACTCGCAAATCCATGCTGGCCAAGCCCAACCCTGAAGCGATTCTCGCGACCGCGCTCACTGCCCTCTCGGCAGACGCCGATTGGCGCAAGGTGCTGGATGCGCTGCCCGCGCCAATTTACGTCACCGACACGGAAGGCTCCGTCACCTACTGGAACCAGGCGTGTATCGCGCTTGCGGGACGAACTCCGCAGCTCGGCCGTGACCGGTGGTGCGTCACCTGGAAAATCTACACCACGACCGGCGAGTTCATGCCGCACGAGGAATGCCCGATGGCCGAGGCGATCCGCCACAAGCGCGTCGTCCGCGACGTCGTGGCCATTGCCGAGCGTCCGGACGGGACGCGCGTGGCATTCCGGCCCTACCCCACTCCCCTGTTCGATGACGACGGCGCGCTAACCGGGGCCGTCAACATGCTGATCGACGTGACCGAGGAGCAGAGCGGCGCCCTGCACGAACAAGCCGTCCGCTGCCGTCGCCTGGCCGATGCCGTCTACAACCGCGAGAACTCTTCCATTCTCAGCGTCATGGCCGAGGGTTTTGAGCAGACCGCGGCGGACCTCAGTAAAAATCGTGCTAACGCTGCGCAGGGGCCATCGCCGCCTCTAGCCTGATCGGCGGCAATTCCACGATGGCATAGGTCCCGGACGCAATCTCGATCTTGGCATCGTTGAGCCCAGATAGAATATCGCGGCTAATCGCATCCTTCATCGGGCGCATGCCGTGATCGGGTCCGAGGAAGCGGATCGTCAGCTCGAGCCAATTGTCGGTGAGCCGCCAATAGACGCGCGGATCAAAATCGCCGACGTCGATCCCAAACGCGTCCTTCAATCGCTCCACTTCCTGATTGCCGATCTTCTCTCGCGTGAGCGCATGGCGTCGCGCCACATCGAGCAGGATTTGCTCAGCCCTCGCGGTGTCGTCGCCATATTTCACGGGCAAGTTGATCTCGTCCCAGATGTACGGGAAATCGCGGGTGTAATTGTAGACGGGCTCATCGAACACCTTGTCGTTCGTGACGGTGACGATCCGCCCCGTGAACTGGCGGCTTCTGACCCACATCGACGGCGCGTCGGCCTGCTCTTTCGGCGACTGGCCCATTTCCATGATCCGCGTCTGCATGAATGAGAGATCGATGACGTCGCCGCGCACGCCTCCCATGACGATGCGGTCGCCCACGTTGAAGGTCTTGCCGCGAAGGATCACGAAATAGCCGGCCACCGCGGTGATCACCCGCTGCAGGGCGAAGGCAATTCCGGCGCCGATCAGTCCGACGACCCCGGCAAGCCGCGCCGGATTGTCGAACCAGATCGACAATATGCCGACGACCAGGACGGCAGCAAGTACGAGGCTGACGCCCTGTTTCGCCCAGAACTGGAACCGCGTCCCGCCCCGGCTGCCGATAAAGAGCTTCAAGACCTTGCGCAGCGCCCAGCCGATCAGCCACGCGATCACGATGAAAGCGAGCGTGAGGAGCAGCTTGCGCCCGTTCTCGGGCGTTGCCCCGATTAGCGTGACGCCGAAGAGATGAAGGCCGTGTGCAGGCGCGGTTGGTGCCGGCGCTGGCGCCGCGACATTTTGCGCCGTGTTCAGGAGATTGCCGATGTCCTGCTGCACGGCACGGTTAACTGGAGCGGCGGCGAAACGGTTCCCTTACAACAGCTCGAGCGTGACCGTGACCTCGTCGCCCGCGGCGATGTTCGCCTTGCGGCGTACCTCCGCCTTCACCGGGAGGAAATAGCCGCCGCTCTTCATCGGAAAGACCGACGTGCGCCAGCTGACGTTATCGATCGTCGCCTCCACGCGAGCCGACTTGAAGCCCCGCATCACCATCAAGCAGTGGGCCCGGATTTCGTCCGATAGCTGGTCGGGCACAGTGATGAAATGCCAGCTCCCGTTCTCGCCGGTCCACAGCCACAGCGGCGAAGTGACGGTGATCACGGCTTCTTGGTCCAATCGTAACCCGGAATCTTCTCCCCTTTGGCGCTGACTTCGATCAACGCCGCGAGCCGTTTCGCGCGCGTTTCCGGCCGCTTGGCGCTCGTGATCCAGTGCAGCACAACCTTGCGGTAGCCACGTGGCCGCTTTTCCCAATCGGACCATGCCAACTTGTTCCTGCGGAGTTGCTTCTGCTCCTCGGCGGTCAACTCCTTCTGCTCATTCTCGTAGGAATAAAGCCCGCTCTTGTGCTTGTTCTCCTCATAAGCGCGCACGCCGGCGTCGGTCATTTGCCCCGACGCCGTGAGGGCCTCGTACCGCGCGACATTGACCTTGCTCCAGATGCTCCCCTTCCGCCGCGGGGTGAAGCGGATGGTGTAGGCCTCCTCGCCGAGGGATTTGCGGATGCCGTCGATCCACCCGAAGCACAGCGCCTGGTCCCGCGCCTGCGGCCAGTCGATCGAAGGCTTGCCGGTGCCCTTCTTCCAGAAACCGACGAGCAGCTCCGGCGCAGCCTCGTGATTGGCCTCGAGCCAGCTGCGGAAATCGCCTTCGGTGGGGAAGAAGGTGGGTTCTTGCGACACAATCGTCATCCCGGCCTTGAGCCGGGACCTGCCTTCTCTTGTGACGGTTCGCGCAGCGGCAACGGCTCGAATCCGAAATCCTCGGCAAGGTCTCGCCAAGTCGGATTGTCGTTGTGGATCAGATCGTACTTCCATGCGCGCGGCCATCGCTTCACGCGCTTCTCCCGCAGAATGGCCGACTGCATCGTCTCATGAGGTTCGAACCAGACGAGGCGCTTGATGCCGTATTTCCCGGTGAAGCCTCTTACGTATCCCTCGCGATGCTGATGAATTCGGCCGAGTAAGTCTGACGTTACGCCGGTGTAGAGGGTGCTGTGGGATGCCCGTGCGAGGATGCAGACGCATGGTTCGCGTTTCATCGTGGCAATGAAGAACAAGGCGGGTCCCGGATCAAGTCCGGGATGACGGTCAGAGCTACCTCGTCAATTTCCGATATGTCATCCGGTGCGGCCTCGTCGCTTCCTCGCCCAGACGCCGGACTTTGTCTTCCTCATAGGCCTCGAAATTGCCCTCGAACCACTCGACCTTGCTGTCGCCCTCGAACGCCAGGATGTGAGTCGCGAGGCGGTCGAGGAAGAAGCGGTCGTGGCTGATCACCACGGCGCAGCCGGCGAAATTCTCGAGCGCGTCCTCGAGGGCGCGCAGGGTCTCGACGTCGAGATCGTTGGTCGGCTCGTCGAGGAGGAGAACGTTGCCGCCGTCCTTCAGCATCTTGGCGAGGTGCACGCGGTTGCGCTCGCCGCCGGATAGCTGCCCCACCTTCTTCTGCTGGTCGGGGCCGCGAAAGTTGAAGGCGCCGACGTACGCGCGGGTGTTCATCTCGTGCTTGCCGAGCTTGAATATATCGAGCCCGTCCGAGATTTCCTCCCACACGTTCTTCTTGGCATCGAGCGCGTCGCGGCTCTGGTCGACATAGCCGAGGTGGACAGTGGGACCGATTGCCACTTGGCCGGCGTCCGGTGCTTCCTGCCCCGTGATCAGTTTAAACAGGGTCGTCTTGCCCGCGCCGTTGGGACCGATGATTCCAACGATTCCGCCCGGCGGAAGCGAGAAGCTCAAATTTTCGAACAGAAGCTTGTCGCCATAGGATTTCGAGACGCCTTTGACGTCGATCACATTACCGCCGAGGCGCTCGGGCATCTGGATCAGAATCTCGCCCTTCGTGGGGACACGGTTCTCCTGGGCTTTCACCAGCTCGTCGAAGGCCTTGATCCGCGCTTTGGACTTGGCCTGGCGGGCCTTGGGAGAGCGACGAATCCATTCCAGTTCGTCGTTGATCGCCTTTTGCTTGCCAGCCTCCTCACGCTCCTCCTGCGCAAGGCGTTTTACCTTCTTATCCAGATAGGTGGAGTAGTTTCCTTCGTAGACGTAATAGCGGGCGCGATCGAGCTCCAGGATCCAGTTCACGACATTATCGAGGAAATAGCGGTCGTGGGTGACGAGGATAACGTTGCCCGGATAGTCGATCAGATGCTTCTCCAGCCACTGGACGCTTTCCGCGTCGAGGTGGTTGGTCGGCTCGTCGAGGAGCAGGATGCCCGGCTTCTCGAGCAATAGCCGAGTCAGTGCGACCCGCCGTTTCTCGCCGCCCGAGAGGTTGGCGACAGAGGAATCCCCCGGGGGGCAGCGCAACGCGTCCATCGCGATCTCGAGCTGATTGTCGAGGGTCCACCCGTCGACCGCGTCGATCTTCTCCTGGAGCTCGCCCATCTCGGCCATCAGCGCGTCGAAATCGTCGCCGGGGTCCGCCATTTGCGCCGAGATCGCGTTGAAGCGGTCCATCATGTCGGCGATGGGCCGCACCCCGTCCATGACATTCTCCCGGACGGTCTTGGTCGGGTCGAGCTGCGGCTCCTGCTCGAGATAGCCGACTGTGACCCCCTCGCCCGGCCACGCCTCGCCGGTGAATTCCTTGTCGCGCTGCGCCATGATCTTCATCAAAGTCGACTTGCCCGAGCCGTTGGGGCCGACAATTCCGATCTTCGCATCCTGGTAGAATTGCAGGTGGATGTTGTTGAGGATGGGCTTTTGGCCCGGGAAGGCCTTGGTCAGGCCCTTCATCACAAAGCTGTATTGAGCGGCCATGGGGTCGCGGGTGTCCTTCAGGGATTGGGAATTGCCGCGCAGTTAGGGGAGCGCGCGCGTTTTTTCTAGTCGCGTCCCACCATCGCCTCGGCATCGGCGAAGCGGTAGTCGCGATATTTGTCGCGAAGGTCCTTCTTGCTCAGCTTGCCGCTGGCGGTGTGCGGCAGGTCGGTGACGAACTCGATCGCGTCTGGCATCCACCATTTCGCCATCTGGCCGTCGAGGAAGGCACGAATTTCGGTCTCGCAAACTGTGCTTCCGGGATCCCGGACCACGAGTAGCAGCGGCCGCTCATCCCACTTCGGGTGCGGAACGCCGATCGCCGCGGCTTCAGCCACACCCGGGCAACCCACGGCGGTATTCTCGATCTCGATCGAGCTGATCCACTCGCCGCCCGACTTGATCACATCCTTGGCGCGGTCGGTGAGCCGCAGGGAGTTGTCGGGATGAATGACGGCGATGTCGCCGGTATCGAACCAATTGTCCTCGTCGACGCAATTCTCGTCCTGCTTGAAGTAACGGCGCACCACCGCGGGCCCGCGCGTCTGCAAGCGCCCCGAACTCGCGCCGTCGCGCGGAAGCACTTTACCGGCGTCGTCGACGACCCGCAGCTCCACTCCAAACATGGAGCGGCCGGGCCGGGACATGTACGCCAGCTGCTCGTCCTTGCTGAGCTCGTCCCAGTTCGCTGGTGGAGCGCCGACCGTCCCAACCGGCGACATCTCGGTCATGCCCCACAGATGGTTGACCCAGATCCCGCGCTCGCGAAACCAGCTGATGGTCGCCGGCGGCGCCGACGACCCGCCGATGATGATCGTATGCAGGTTGCCGAGGTCGGCTCCAGTGCTTTCGACATGATCGATCACGTTGAGCCAGACCGTGGGTACGCCCGCCGAGTGCGTGACACCTTCCTCGTTGAAGAGGCGGCAGATGTGCTCCGGCTTGTTGTCGGCGCACATGACGAACTTCAGCCCGACGAGCGCCGCGGCGTAGGGAATGCACCAGCTGTTGGCGTGAAACATCGGCACGACGGGCAGCATGACCGATCGCGCCGACAGGTTGAAAATGTCCGGGCCGATGACCGACATCGCATGAAGCACGGTCGAGCGGTGCTCGTAGAGCACGCCCTTCGGGTTGCCCGTCGTCCCGCTCGTGTAGCAGAGGCCGCAGGGGTCGCGCTCGTCACCCTCGTGCCAGCGATACTCGCCGGTCTCGGCCGCGAGCCAGTCGTCGAACTCGCTGTCGAAGCACACGTAATGCTCGATCGACGTCCAACGCGGCTTCATCCGCTCGACCAACGGCGCAAAGGCCGCATCGTAGAGGAGGACGCGGTCTTCGCCGTGGTTGACGATATATTCCAACTGATCCTCAAACAGCCGCGGGTTGAGCGTGTGGAGGACTCCGCCCATCCCCACCACCCCGAACCAGGCGGTCAGGTGACGGTCATGGTTCATCGCCAGCGTGCCGACACGGTCGCCGGGTCGGAGGCCGGCGCGCTCCAGCGCCTGCGCCATGCGGCGCGCATCATGCGCGATGCGGATCCAGTCTGTTCGAAACACCGTACCATCGGCTCGCGCGGAGACGATCTCGCGCGTTCCATGCTCCCGCTCGGCATGGTCGAGTATCCGCGTGATGCGCAGCGGAAAGTCCTGCATTGCGCCGAGTTTCATGGGCGCCTCCCCAGCGGCGCATCATGACGGAAAAACGGCGGGCGGCAAGCGGCTTAGAAGGGCAGCTTGAATCCGGGCGGCAGCGGAAGGGTGCTGGTCATCTTCTGCATTTCCGCCGCAGCCGCAGTGTCGGCCTTGGCCCGCGCGTCGTTGATGGCCGCGGCGATGAGGTCCTCGACCATGGTCTTTTCCGACGGAGCGAGGAGGCTTTCGTCCACGTCTACGCCGAGAATCCGGCCTTTGGCGGTGGCGCGAATTTTGACCAGGCCGCCACCCGCCGCGCCTTCCACCTCGATCGTATCGAGATTGTCCTGCGCTTTCTGGAGCTCGGCCTGCGCATTCTGCGCCGCTTCGAGGATGGCGTTGAGGTCGGGCATCTCGGGCATGTCAGGGGCCTCTCGTGGAAAAGGATTCAAGCTCGGCGTCGGGGAACGCGTCCATGACTCCGCGGACATTCGGATCGGCGAGGACGTCGGCGCGAACGCGCTCCTCGGCCATTTTCTCCTGATCGAGCAGCGACGGCTCGCCGGGTTCGTCGGAGAGCGAGACCTGCCAGCTGGCGCCGGTCAGCGTTTTCAGGGCCGCGGAGAGCTCGCGCGGCCAGTCGCCGCCGAGCGGCCGGGTGGGTTTGAGCACCAGCTCGGGCGGCGCGTAGCGCACCAGGCCGACCTGGTCGTGGAGCTGGACAGCAAGCTGGTGCCGCCCGCCCTCTTCGAAGCGGTTGATCAGGGCGGGGAAGTCCGCTGGCAGCTTTGCCGAGGGCCCTGACACTTTGCTTGCCGGAGTGGACGCGGGCGCGGCAACGGTCCCCTCCCCGCTCAGGCGCTGCAGCAAGGTCGCCGGATCGGGCATGTCCGCCGCATGGATCAGCCGCAGCAGCGCCATCTCTGCAGCCTCGCGCGGATCCGGCGCGATCTCGACGTCCTGAAGGCCCTTGAGGAGCATCTGCCAGAGGCGGTGGATCGTGCCCCAGCTGAGCGCGCCCGCCATTTCTTCGGCAGCGTTACGCTCCTCGGCAGATTGGAGCGCGCCGGAGGTGGCGCCCGCCTTCGCGCGCGTCGCCGAGTGGAGCGCTTCCATGAGGCCGCGGAGCAGCTGCATCGGGTCAATGCCGAGCTCGTGCGCTTCGTCGAGCTCCGCGAGCGCGGCCGTAGCATCCCCGGAAAGCACCAGCTGCAGCAGACGGCGGATGCGCCCGCGGTCGGCGAGCCCGAGCATATCGCGCACCTGATCGGCGGTGACGGTGCCAGCACCGTGGGCGATCGCCTGGTCGAGAATCGACAGGCCGTCGCGGGCGGAGCCTTCAGCGGCGCGGGCAATCATGCCCAAGGCCTCGGTTTCGACTTCCACCCCCTCCGCCTTGGAAACCTCGGCGAAATGCTCAGTGAGCTTCTCGGCGGGAATGCGCCTCAGATCGAAACGCTGGCAGCGCGAGAGCACGGTCACCGGGACTTTGCCCACTTCGGTCGTCGCCAGGAAGAACTTCACATGTTCAGGTGGTTCCTCAAGAGTTTTCAACAATGCATTGAAAGCACTCTTAGAAAGCATGTGAACTTCGTCGATGATGTAGATCTTGTAGCGGGCCGACACTGAGGCGTAACGCACCGCGTCGATGATCTCGCGGATGTCGTCGATGCCGGTGTGCGACGCGGCGTCCATCTCGATTACGTCGATGTGCCGTCCTTCGGAGATCGCGCGGCACTGCTCGCAGATGTTGCACGGCGTGATCGTCGGCCCGCCCTGCCCGTCAGGGCCGATGCAGTTCAACGCCTTGGCGATCAGCCGCGCGGTCGACGTCTTGCCGACGCCGCGCACCCCGGTGAGCAGGAAGGCATGCGCGATCCGTCCGCGTGCAATCGCATTGGCGAGCGTCTGCACCATCGCGTCTTGGCCGATCAGCTCGGCGAACGTCTGCGGACGGTATTTGCGGGCGAGCACACGATACGGAGAGCCAGCAGCGGGAGCGAGCTGTTCCGGCAAGTCGAGGCCCAATCCCGGTTCGTCGACCGCCTGCACCAACTGATTCTCGGAATCGTCCATTGTCGCTTATCTAGAAACGGTCGCGCCGCTTGTCGAAGCGTGTGCCAAAATATTGATTCCGACGCGGTTGCCCCATTGGGATCCCGGAAAGAGGTCGGAGCCGGACGAAAGCAGGCTCGCCAGCAGGATTACGAGAAGGGCGATGTCGACTCTGCGGGTGCGGGTGAACAACAGCGCAATCATGGGCCCGAAATAGGGAAGATTGTAGAAATAGAACCACCAGTCGTTCCACATCGGCGTGACGCGGCTGAACTCCCAGGCAAAAAAGCTCGCGTCGACGAGCAGGATGCCCCCAATCACGTAGCGCTTACGCGCCCAATAATGGTCATTGAGGCTCGCCCAGTCGCCCTCGCCGCGCGGGAACACGAGCGCTGCCGCGAGGAAATATATGACGGCAACGATCAGGCCGATGAAGATCGTGTGCCAGCGCACGTCGACCGAATGGCGAAGTGACCAGAACCAGATCCAGAAGCTGGTGGCGTCCATCAGGACCGTGCACGCCAACAACGGCGTCAGGATTCCGATCCGGCGCCGGTGATGCAGGTCAATCGCGTCCGCGAACTTCGTTGCGATTTCCGCGACGATCAGGCCGAACAAGATCCCGAACAGGCCTGCCAGGAAGCTGAAATCGTCCATTTGCACCCCCGGGGGCAGGAGCGTGGCACAGAGTGGCGATGGGGAAAGCGAAGCGGTGGAAGCCGACGACCCGGCACGAAATCGTTGTGGCTGCTTCCTTCCGGACCTGACCAGGTTGGCGACAGCGCCGTCCGCC
>C688J35102_120990013_pt1 | contig 18838 bp, 12 predicted proteins | sample HopSoiMetagenom2_FD_35102 | JGI IMG/M metagenome (IMG submission 35102)
AGGGTTCCACATCGCAGCGGATCCAATTGAAATTGGAAAACCAGCGGCCATCGAGTTCGGTCCCTGAACGCACAACCGTCTTAATGGGCCAATCCGCTGGGAGCGCAGTTTCCGAGTTCGCGATCAACAGCGCTTTCCCGCCTTGCTGCAGATGAGTTTCAACGACAGAATCGTAGGAACCGGTAATCATGATTTGGGCTGGATCTGGCCGCACCGCCAACACAAAGCCAGAATCTTTCAGCCTGGGAAAAATATATTTATGGCTTTCATTCGTGAGGGCAAGGCGTATTCGAGGCGCGACAGGCCTGCGAGGCAGCACAGGTAAACTGTAGAAATTTTCCGCGAGCCGATCACCATTGCGGTCGCGCAATTCCAGTTCAAGCCGTTCGGTTTGAGGACGATCTACACCCGGAAGCGAAATGCGAATCGGCGCAAGCGCGATTACGCTGCCGGATGGTAGGTCTGATGCGATCGGAATATGTCCGGACTCGCCCGAGATGCTCGTCCAGCGAAGCATCGCGCCAGCAAGGTTCACGCGACTGAAATGCGAGATGAAGGTCGGGATCTCGACACGATCGCCACCATAGAAAGAATAAGCTGGCATCTTGCAGGCGATCAGGTCAGAGGTTTGAATGTTGGCGAGATCCTTCACATAGAGTTTTTCATTTCGCCACATATCCAGAAGCCCATTGACCTCCCAATGCACGTCAGTGATACCGGTGATCACGTATCCCTGCAGGCTTGCATAGGACCGAATGCTTTCAATCTCGTGTTTGAGAGAAATGAATTGGTGCCGCTGCGTTTCTTCTGCCAGTTCATTGAAGCTTCCGAACAGCTTGTCGAAACCGTAATCGTGAAACCGATCTATCACACCGGCGGGTTTCGTAACGCCACGTTCTCCAAACGAAACATTGAACCACCAGGGTAGCCGATCCGGCAGCTTCGGTAAGCCCCAATTCCCGAACTCAGAAACCACAAGCGGTTCCTGGCCCGTGCGGACCGCATCGCCGTAGGGACTGAAGGTCCAACTCGGCCTGGACGACAATTCCGCCAGCCAGCGATCCCACAGGTCGACGTGGTCGGGCATCGAGTAGTACTGGTGAAAGTCGTCGATATCGGACTTGACGTGGAAGTTACCCTCGCATGCACTGTTGTCTACGACAAGCCGGCCCAGCGGCTCGAGCAAGTCCTTGATGCGGTCGAAAGTTGCGTGAAGCCAATCGCGCTGCGCAGCGTCCTTGAGATTGATTCCCCACGATTCGTTCATGATGGTTTGCAGCACGATACTGGGGTGATTCCAATCTCGAATGAGAATTTCCCAGAACATTCGGTCAGCACGGATCGCCGCCATCGTGGAGAAGTGATCGGAAGGGAACCAAGAGTCGCTCCACGAAGGAAGCTCTGTCCAAATCAGCATGCCCGTTTCGTCCGCCACATCGAGATAGACCGGGTGCGCGACCTTGAGATGGCAGCGGAGTAAGTTGATGCCTAGCCTTTTGGCCTTCAGCATCATGTCGCGGACGAACTCCATCGAAGTCGGAGTGTGGATCGTTTCAGGATAGAAATCTTGGTCGAGTGCCGCCCGCATGAAGAACCGCTCGCCATTCAAATAAAGCTTGCCCTCCTTGGCTTCGAAGGAGCGGAAACCGAAGCGAGTACGGCGACGATAACTCACTGCTCCGGTCAGTTCTGCGGTCAAAATGTACAATTCTGGATCGTCCGGCGACCATGGCCGGGCCCCTGCAACGGAGCCATCGATCTTCACATTGTGGGACGAAGGAGTCAGAGCCGTGCGCTGATCGAACGCACATCGGCCGCTCTTCTCAAAAACCCGCACCCGAAGCTCCACCGAGCGAGTAAGGCTGCCCCCTTCGGCGGTCAAACCAAGTCCCGCCAGACGAGCGTCCACCGTAAAATGGCCTGAGACGTGAGGCGTGACATCCAGCCGCTCAATGTAGATGCTGGGACATAACTCAAGGCGTACGCCCTGCCATATTCCGGAGTTCTGCACGTACCAATTTTGCTTGCCGTGTGGAATTTCGTTGTACATCATCTCCGGGAACAGAGCGCGATTTTCTGCTTCATTCATCGGTGGATCAACGACCCGGATCATCAGCTCATTAGCGCCCGGATGAACCGCATTCGTGATCTCAAAGCTGAAAGGGGTATATCCGCCTTCATGAGTCCCGATGGTGACTCCGTTGACGATGACCTCGCAGAAGTAGTCGACTGCACCGAATTTGAGCAAGACGTGACGTGTATCTCGGAACTGTGGCAGTTCAAAATGCAGGCGATACCACGCGGCACCCATGTAATCGCGCAGATCTTCGAACTGCACGTTCCACGAGAGACCAACCCGCGTATTGCGCCAGCCGTCGACATTTTCGGCGGCGGTTTCACGCAGCATGCGCCCAGAGGGATCTATAAGGATTTGCCACCCATCCTCTAGTTCAACGCGCTGGGTGCCGTCTGAAGATTGCAAAGGGAGTGAAAGACTCACGCAAGGACATCCTGGAGGAATAGAGTTCGCTTGATTGTAAAACAAAAGCGCCAGCAACAAGGCGCCGTCAGGCGTATACACCGCCCGCACTGAGACATCAGCTGTAGATATTGTCGAAGCACTCGAAACTTAGAGTTGTAACGTCTGCGCTGTGTTGCTCTTTTGCGACTATCGCTGCGACTGCTACTGGCATCTTAGGAGTATGGATTTTACCGTTTTCTCCCACCTGCGCTGGAATTTCGTCTTTCAGCGCCCTCAGCATCTGATGACTCGATGTTCCGAGGAGGCGCACGTCTTATTCTGGGAAGAGCCCGTTTTGGACGCCACATCGGGCTTTGTCGAAGTTCGGGAGGTCAATCTTAAGCTGAAGATCGCGGTGCCTCACCTTCCGTGTGGACTGACGGACGCAGAGGTCGATAACTTGCAGCATGCCCTGTTGCGTCAATCGATGGCTCAGCACGCCATCCGCCAACCTATTTCCTGGTATTACACTCCGCTCGCGACCCGCTTCACGCGAGACATTGACGCGCGAGCTGTCGTTTATGACTGCATGGACGAGTTGTCAGCGTTTCGAGGCGCCCCTGTTGGCCTGAGAGCCGCAGAAGCTGAGCTCTTCTCTCGGGCGGATCTGGTATTCACGGGAGGGAAAAGCTTGTATGAGAGCAAGCGGCGCCAGCATTCGTCCGTTCGTTGCTTCCCCAGCAGTATCGATCGCGACTTCTTCGCAACGGCTCGGAAGATTCGCGCAGAGACAGACGATCAGGCCCACATTCCGCATCCGAGAATTGGGTTCTGTGGAGTGATAGACGAACGAATGGATTTGGACCTGCTGGCGGCGGTCGCGGACCTTCGTCCTGAATGGCACTTCGTGTTGATTGGGCCAGTAGCCAAAATCTCTGAAGGTGACCTGCCCCGGAGGCCTAACATTCACTATTTAGGTCAGAAGGACTACCGGTTGCTGCCCGCGTACTTTGCTGGTTGGGATGTCGGAATGCTGCCCTTCGCGCTCAACGAATCGACTCGATACATCAGCCCTACTAAGACCCCTGAGTATCTTGCAGCCGGGCTGCCGGCTGTCTCGACACCTATTAATGATGTGGTGGATCCCTACGGAGTAAACGGGCTCGTGCACATCGCGAGATCGCCGCAGGAATTCGTCCGATGTATTGACAAAGCTCTCCGATTCAGACACTCCGCAAAACGACTGGCTGCCGTAGATGACTACCTGAGCGGCATGTCGTGGGACTCAACCTGGAAGCAAATGAACAGCCTCATATCGGAGGTGATCTTCGGGGTCGGAGAGAACGAGAGCAATCTAACGTCGCAGGCTGGCAACAACATGCTGGATGGAGAGATCGAGTGTTCGACTATTTAATCGTCGGGGCGGGTTTCGCCGGGAGCGTTCTTGCGGAACGCCTAGCGAAGGAAATGGGCAAATCGGTGTTACTGATCGACCGGCGTCCGCATATCGGCGGGAACGCGTTCGATCATTACAACGAGCATGGGATTCTGGTGCATCGCTATGGTCCACACATTTTTCATACCAACTGCCGTGAGGTGTTCGAGTATTTGTCGCAATTCACAGAATGGCGTCAGTACGAGCACCATGTGCTAGCTAGTGTGGATGGTCAACTGCTTCCAATTCCCATCAATCTGGACACACTCAACCGCCTTTACGGTCTAACCATGAACTCGTTTGAGGCGGCAAAGTTTCTGGATTCTCTCGCCGAGAGTCGAGCCCAAGTTAAAACGTCCGAAGACGTAGTAGTGAGCCGCGTAGGCAGAGAGCTGTTCGAGAAGTTCTTTCGCAACTACACGCGCAAGCAATGGGACATCGATCCGTCGGAGCTCGACGCGTCGGTTACCGCTCGGGTACCAGTCCGGACTAATCGCGACAACCGTTACTTTACTGATACGTACCAGGCGATGCCGCTGCACGGCTACACACGAATGTTCGAGAACATGCTGGATCATCCCAAGATCAAGATTCTATTGAACATTGATTTCCGGGAGATTCAGGAAGAGATTTTCTACCGACACCTGATCTACACCGGACCTATCGATGAGTTCTTCGAGTTTCGATACGGCAAGCTGCCTTATCGTTCTCTGCGCTTCAAGCACGAGACCATCAATCGGACCGTATTTCAGCCAGAGGCCGTGGTCAATTATCCGAACGAGCATCTGTACACACGCATCACCGAATTCAAGTACTTGACGGGTCAGGAGCATCCGAAGACGAGCATCGTGTATGAATATCCTCAGGCTGAGGGCGATCCTTACTACCCCATCCCGCGTCCTGAGAACGATTTGATCTACAAAAGGTACAAAGCCTTGGCAGAACAGACTCCATCGGTCCACTTCGTAGGTAGGCTGGCAACGTACAAGTACTACAACATGGATCAGGTAACAGGTCAGGCCTTGTCTCTGTTCAAGAAACTGAGGATGCAGAAAACAGATGACGGAAGGAAGAAGAGTGCCCTCCTTCAGGTAGCGGTGGGGCACGGCGCATTCGCGTCAATCGCGGAGGTTGGAAAAGCCAAGGCCGATGGCGACGGCAGCGACGCCCATCTCGACGCTGCCTAAGCGTAGCTCTCAAGCAGCAATTCGTTCAGAAGTGTCCTTGGCGAGCTTCCAATCCATTTCGCAATCGCGGAAAAAGCGATCGAGCGCATGCTCCAGAGTGGGCATCAGAATTGCTCTTTCGCTTGTAAGCGCTGAATAGAGGGGACGCTTCGCCCGCAGGCGCAGATCTTCTAGTCTTGCTGGATACAGAGTCTCGGAAGAGACTTTCGCAAGGTCCGCTGCTCTCGATGCAAACTCCGCCCAGGAAATCTGGCCCCCATTTGTAATGTGCCACAAACCTTGCCCACCATCGATGAAAAGATCCAGGCAGGCATTCACGAAATCCGGCAGGTATGTGGGAGAGGCGACCACATCGCAGGGGGGCCGGAATGGCTGCCCCGCCGACAATGTTCGCAGCGCGCGAACCACGAAATTGTTTTCATCCCAAGGGCTGAAGAATGCGCTTGAGCGAATGATGAGCGCAGCAGGCATGGCCTCTTCAACGCGCTTGTCCGCTTCAGCTTTGCTATGGCCATACACATTCAAGGGGAAAACGCCGTCGCTCTCAAGGTAGGGCGATGTTTTTAGACCATCAAACACGAGATCCGAGGAAAAAGTCAGAAATGGGATTTCTCGCTGTCCGCATTCTCGCGCCAACAGTTCCACCCCCAGTGTGTTCTCGCGGAAGCAGCGCCGGGCCTCGAGTTCTGCGTCATCCACCTGTGAGTAGCCGGCAGCATTAATCACCGCCCAGGGATGCAATTCTAAGAACGCTTTTCGGATACACATCACCTCTGCGATGTCGAACGCATACCCGGGTAACGCGCGGTAGGGGATACCGCGGAGTTCACAGATACGCGCAAAAGCTCGAGCGAGCCTGCCATTTGCTCCGGTGATAAGGATGGGCCGCACTTTGGGATATGCGCGATTGATGCATTCGCCGTCTGTGGGATGTGCCTCTCCATGTTCGTCGATCGACACTCCATACACGAAGCGGCAAGGGCGTCTCCACCAACCGGGAACTTGCAGCAACGGCTCTGATACCTCGGTTCCTGTCGCGAGCCGCCGAATGAGTCCAGCCAGGGCAGTTGGCCGGGGAGGGGTAGAGCGGATGTCATAAATACCTGATTCGTAATGGTTGTTCTGTTGCGTGACCAGATGATTCCAATCAAATGCTCCTAGCAGCGACCACCCAGTGACTGCAGTGATCTCCGCACCTCTCTCGCGTGCGTTCTGCACAGTTTTCCAGACTTCGAGAAACCAGCGTAACTGCTCTTCGCGAGTGCATCCGTTGTGACACTCCGTAATGGCAACCGGGCGGCCGTACCGCTGCCACGCTTCGCACAATAAGTCCTCGAGTCCGAGACTCCCGTCCTTCAGCACTCGTGACGCGAGGACATCCGCATAGGAATCCTTTCCATTTCCACCATGGGTGTTAGGGGGATATCGATCGAGATGTTCATCCAGGTAACGTTCTCCGCTCAGGTAATAGTTCAACCCGATGACGTCGGGCGGGCATGGATGATCCAGAAACCACTCCAACTCTGCGCGTTCGATGCCTGCCCAGAGAAAGTGATGCCACATGCGATGCGAGCTATCGACTTTCCCACAAAGAAGATCGAAGCTCGACCAGCGACGTTCGTTCTCGAACTGGGCCTGGTATGCAAGCTTCGGAGTGCTGTATATCTTGCCAAGATCATCAGTCTGGATCAGGCGCGCCGCACGAACCACGCGACGGATCGCCTGCATGGCCAGCACCACCGCACGACATTCATTCAGCAACGCACGGGCGAATGAGTTTTCGTCCCGGCGATGGGGATACCAATGCCCGTATAGCGCAGAAAAGCGTGCGGTCGTCAGAGGTTCATTGACGGGCGTGTAGTCCTGCACATGGGGGAAGCGAGTCGCGACTTGTTCCGCATAGGTGGCCAGTTTCGTGGGGAAATGCGGATCTAGCAGATCAGTAAATCGTGGCCCACTGCCGTGATGAACCAGTCCGACTATGGGACGAATGTTGAGTTCATCAAGTCGTCGGAGGGAAGCGTCCGCCCACTCCCATCGTTCCGACTCCGAAGCATGGGACGGGCTAGACTCCCAGAGGAGTGGATGCCGAAGCGCCTTGATACCCAGGCCAGCGAAGAGATCAAAATCCGACATTCGGCTAATGTGTCCACTGCGGTTGAGTTGTTCAAAGTATTCGTCTTGAACGCGGTTGATGGTGCATTCCACCCCGCCCCACAGTTCGAGACCTGATTGTTGTGACGCTTCCAAACTCTCGTGCAAACAGCCTCAGTTTCTGTGGCTAGACATGGCGAGGCCAATGGTCTGACCACCCGAACTTGGATGCCATCAGGGCAGACTTGTGTCGCAAACTCTTACTTTGAAATTCGCACCAGCCGTTATGCCCAGGACCGGCAGTGGCAAACTGGGAGACCTGACATCCAGATCTCCTGCAGTGTTGCAGGTATGGATCCAAGTGGAAGCCGGGATAGCTGAGGATCTCTACCGTACTGTCCTGATCCCCCGCCGAACTGCAGTTCACTACCTGCCTTGACAACGCACGCGTACGGTGCCACGAGTGTGGTTCATGCCTTCCGCACCTCCATTCTGGTGCAACGAGTTTCTCCCGTTGAACAACGAAGCTGCTGAGCACTCTCAGCATCGGAGAGCAGCATATGGCACGGCGCCAACTATCGATTGCCAACTCGGTTCCGGCTGGTCTGCTCGGCGGACTCGCCGGAACGATCTCGATGAGCAAGTTCCAAAACGCATGGAACGAGGCCGCGAGTGGTGAACGCAGCACCTTCTTTTCACGTCCGGAGGAGGAGCCTACAGATATTGTGGCCTGTACCAGGATCGCATCCCGCCTTACTTGCTTCTATCGATTGAGCGTCTCGAAGACACTTCTGAGGATATGTGGCCTGACAATGCACTATGCGTTCGGGGCTGGCGCAGGTCTCTTATATGGCTTCCTTCGGGAAGCCGTGCTTGATGAGACAGCTTCTCATTCTGTGGCCGCTGTGGTTGGCGCGCTGCTGGGCACTACGATGTTCTTCGCCGCGGACGAGATTGTTACTCCGATGTCGGGGTTCAAACGAGGATCACTGATGGGAAGCCGCGCGTTCGGAGTGGCTTCTCACGTCGTCTATGGAGTGGCCTTGGCGGCAGTTTATGAGCGAACGAGGCGCTTTTCTGGGGCGACTCTGTGACGTAGGATCGAACCGCAATTGGATTAATCTCTTGGAGCTGGTCCGTTTTGAGTAGTCCCGCATCGCCTAAATACTCTCCCTCCGACGCTTGCATAACCAACCACACCGCACGAGGTGGCATCGCAATGTAGCCGTGATGCCTCGCGACATGACTGAATCGAAGCTAAACACAGACGAACAAGTATCGTCCATCTGGAGTCTGGGAGGGCTAACGTGGAAGCAATTAGGTGGCCGCGTCTGGCACGAGATGGACCAAACGGACATCATCAATCGCGCCTACGAACTAGCCTATAACTTCTTGTTGGCAATCTTTCCGCTCCTTTTCTTCTTGTTTGCGCTTTTGGGAATTTTCGTTGCGCAGGGCGGGACTCTGCGTAATGACCTGTTCTCGTATGTGCAGCTTGTACTGCCTCCTGCCGCTTACCAGATCCTCGAGCAGACGGTTACCGAGATCACGGGCAATGGAACTGCCGGAAAGCTCACGTTTGGGTTGTTATTCGCGCTCTATTCTGGATCTGCTGGAATGACGCAGCTAATATCCACGCTCAATGCCGCGTACGAGATTCGAGAAGGACGATCATGGATCAAGGTGCACATCATTTCTCTTGGCCTGACCCTCGCAATCTCTGTACTGGTGATTGCGGCTCTCTTTCTTGTTCTCACGGGCGCACACGTCATAGCATCTGTAGGGCAACAAATCGGGATGAATGAAGCAGCGCTGGTTGCCGCCAAAGTGCTGCAATGGACTCTGGCGCTTGGCTTCGTCGTGTTAGCTTTTGCAATCGTGTACTACTTTGCGCCTGATGTCGAGGAACAGCACTGGTACTGGATCACACCGGGTTCTGTGATCGGAGTTGTATTGTGGGCTGCAGCTTCAGCGGGACTGCGCGTGTACCTGCACTTCTTCAATTCGTACACGAAAAGCTACGGATCCCTGGGAGCAGTGATCATTCTTATGTTGTGGTTCTACGTCGCTGGCTTGGCTGTCCTCATTGGCGGGCAGATTAACGCGACAATCGAGCATGCCGCTGCGGAACATGGTCATATCGAAGCAAAAGGACACGGGCAGAAAGCTGCCTAGGCCTCAGATGAACTACTCCCGAAATAACCTGCCTGCTTGGCGTTGCGCGCCGGCGCAGCAGGAGAGTTTTCTAATGGAAGCCGCCAGTCTCGGGCGGAGACATGTCCCGCATGAATCCATGCAATGCGGGTGACGAGGGATCCTATCACGGAGGACCACGAGGCCCACCGACGCAAAGAGCGCGATCTCTTCTCGTTACCGAAGAGGCTGAGAACGCGCAGGGCAGTCGGCACCGGTCCCGAAAGAACACCACCCGTCCGAGTGATCAAGCCGCTCGTTCCGTGTTTCAAAGGATCAAGGTGATAATGCGAACGCCCCTCGATCCTAAGTCCCTCCCACATCTCGAAAACGGCCGCACCTAACCCGAGCGCCTGCAAAGCTCGACTCTTCCGATGCCCCAGAAGCTCAAGTATGCCGACCGCGGCGCCCAAGCCGGACATTCCGAAGTGAAGAGGCAGGTCCCCGGAGTTCTGATTCCAAACTGGGATGGCCGTCGCACCAATCAACACTCCCGTGTAGTTTGAAAACGGAAGTCCAAACGCCAGCGATGCTGCCTGTCCAGCATTCTCTATGACACGCAAGGGCAGCGATTCACCATAGCGGTCTTGAAGAAATCCAGCGAATGCGGCAGCGGACGCGCCTGTCGAGAATCCAAGAAGCGTCCACACGCCCATCGACATGGCGCTCTGTGGCTTAAACACGCGCAGCATTGCGAGGAAACGTGCAGGTCGCCCCAGGTCTGCGACCAGGAGTGCTGGGGAGATGACGGAGCCCGCGGCAGCAATCCAGCGGGCATGTTTGACCAGTTCGCGATCCGCCCCGGTGTAATCCGCAATTGCACCGATTACTGCGGCAGCTCCCGCCGCGCCACCCACAAAAAAATAAAGCGGTATTTCCCAAGTCCATGGCGGCTGCTTCAGCAGGGGAATTCGGTAGTAGCCGTTGTCGGGTGTAGCCTGGGGGAAGGGCGCTCCAGCAGGACGTGTTCCGACGACCTGCAGTTGCCCTCCTCGTTCCGCCTCGTGCCGGATCTCATCGAGCCGGCGCTCGCGTTCCATTTCCTCCGGACTCAATTGCGGCACCGGATCGCTCATCTTCGTCCCCCACTCGCGCGGGCTCCATCTGTGAGGAAAGCCAGTAGAGTGCCACCGAGCAGCACTCCTGCGGCTATGGCTGAAGATCGCCACGCCTTTTTCAGGTAAACGGTTGGAACTTCCGGCGCTGGTGGCAGATTGTATGTTCTCGCATCGCCACGCACGATGAACATCGCATGGATTCCACCGACGCTTGTGTGGGTTGGATCATAGATTGCTGCGTCACTCATCCCGCGCTGATGTAGTTCTTCCACTCGCTCGTGTGCATGCTGTCGGAGGTGCTCGATTTCGCCGAACTTAATCGATTCTGTCGGGCATGCTTTCGCACACGCGGGCTCCAGGCCGACTTTCTGCCGGTCATAACAGAACGTACACTTGAATGCACGGCCATCCTTCGGATTGCGTTCGACGACTCCAAACGGGCAAGATGGCACGCAGTAACCGCATCCATTGCAAACATCTGGCTGGATGAACACTCCACCGAATTCGGTGCGCACAATCGAGCCGGTGGGACACGCCTCAAGACACCCGGCTTCTTCGCAGTGCTTGCATACATCAGACGAAAAGACCCAGGATGCCTGCTCGCCCGCATTGCCACCAAATCCAGGGACCGGAGCCTGCTCGACGAATTTCACATGCCTCCAGGTGGAAGCTCCCACTGCACCGGTATTGTCGTAGGAGTATCCGCTCCAATCGAGGCCGTCTTCGCTCACTTCGTTCCATTCTTTACATGCAACCTCGCAGGCCTTGCAGCCGATGCACAAGGTGGAGTCTGTAAGAAATGCCGTGATGCTCATGCAATCCGTCCTGTTAAAGAACTCAACTGCTCGAGTGCGTTTGGTCCTCGTTCGCGCCTGCCCGGTACGACGTTGCAAACCAGCGCCTTCGTCTCCATGATTCGGACGTTGGGCTCTTCGCTGATGACAAGCAGATCGTTTACTACGTCTCCCTGGACCTGGCCTTTGTAGCCCCAGTGATAGGGGAGTCCAACCTGATGCACGATGCGTCCATCAACACGTAGCGGACGCATGCGGGGGGTAACCAACACACGTGCTTCTACGAGCCCTCGCGGGGTGGCGATTGTAGCCCATCCACCGTGTTGAAGTCCCAGTTGCGCCGCTAGTTCTGGAGAGACTTCAGTAAACAGCTCGGGCTGCAGTTCGCTGAGATGAGACAAGTGACGTGACATTCCGCCAGCCGTGTGGTGCTCGGTCAATCTATAGGTAGTCAATACATATGGGAACCGAGCATCGTGCGGTGCGGCGTAGGGATTGTCCGGGCGCTTTTTTCGATTCACTGCGGGATTTGTCTGCTGGGAGTAGAGAGGATTCTCTACCAGTGACTCGAGCGGTTCGTAATGCGTCGGCAGCGGACCGTCTTTCAAGCCGCTCGGCACATATAACCACCCCACCCCATCTGGATGAAGCGTGAATGGCCGGGCTCCGCCCAGCGCATCTGTTCCTTGCCCCTGATCAAGATTGCCTGGCGTCGTCGGGGCCATGTGCTTGTCATAGTCCGCGTTGTCCAAGCCGGTCCATTGCTTCTTCTCTTCGTCCCACCAAACCAGCTTCTTACGGTCGCTCCAAGGCTTCCCATCTGGGCGCGCGGAGGCTCGATTGTAAATAATGCGGCAGTCATTGGGCCATGCGAATCCCCAGCCGTGTCCGAGAAGGTCCCGCGAGTTGCGTTCATGAGCGCGGTTTCTCCCCTCTTCCGGAAAGACTCCGCAGTAAATCCACGCACCGCAAGCGGTGGCGCCGTCACTTTTCAAATCTTTTATGTGCGCCAGTTGCTTCCGATCTGCAACAGAATACCCATTGATTTCCTTCAGCACTTCTTCGGCATCGGGTTCTGCGATGGGACCCTCGACGTGATAGTTCCACGTCAGAGCTCGGAGTCCATTATTTTTGGCGTGGAGATCGTTTGCAGCTTTCGCCTTTAGGCGCAGGCCCAGGTGATAGACGAACCACAATTCACTACGCGCATCGCCGGGAGCCTCTGCCGCTTTCTCTCTGAATTGCAGCAGGCGTTGCGTGTTGGTGAAAGTGCCTTGTTTTTCGGCGCTGCCAGCTGCTGGAAAGAGGAAAATTTCAGTGCCGATTGTCTCGGGCGAGAGTTCGCTTCGCTGCACCTCGGGTGACGCGTACCAAAAGGACGCCGTCTCCGTTTCCACCATGTCTCGCACTACGAGCCACTTCAGCTTCGATAAAGCCGTACGCTCGAGGCGACCGTTCGCTGCGCCAACGGCGGGATTCTGGCCCATCACTAGGAGTCCCTCGACTTTGCCGTCCGCCATATCAAGCCAATAGCCAAAGTGGGAGTGGTCTCCCGTTACCCTGGGAAGCCAATCAAAACCCCAGTTGTTGTCCTTGGTCGCAGCCTCTCCGTAATACGCTTTCATCAAACTGATGAAGTACTTGTCGAAACCTGCCCAAAGCCCTGTTCTGGCTCTGTGCTTCTTTATGTAGCCATCGAGCGTGTGAGCATCAGGTTCGAAAAACGGCATTGGCAGATAGCCGGGCAAAATGTCGTACAAGGTCGGAATGTCTGTTGAGCCTTGAATGGACGCGTGTCCCCGCAACGCGAGTATCCCGCCTCCGGGCCTGCCGATGTTCCCCAATAGAAGCTGCAAAATCGCAGCAGTGCGGATGATCTGCACTCCCTTCGAATGCTGCGTCCAACCAACTGCGTAGCAAATCGCTGCCGTTTTGTCTGGTCCTGATGCTGAAGAGAACGTATCCGCCGTTTTCAAGAAAACATCTTTGGAAACGCCGCAATACCGTTCGACCATGTCGGGCGTGTACCGGCTGAAGTGCCGCTTCAGAACCTGGAAAACGCAGCGTGGATGCTGCAGACCGGGGTCGGACTGGAACTTGGCGGCGTCTTCCGCTTCGCCACCGCGGTCTTTGCCGTGTCCCCCACCTGCATCGGAGTGACCCGGCTTTTCGCTTGTTTGTTTGCTGGGCGAGCCTTGGTATAGCCAGGACTCGGGAGTGTATTTTTCCTTCTCTGCATCCCACCCTGAAAAGAACCCGTCCAGGTCTTCGGTATCGCGGAAGTCGTCACGAAGAACTGTCGACGCATTTGTATAGTTCACCACGTAATCGCGAAACTCGCGATTGTTCTCAAGAACGTAGTTCACGAGCGCGCCGAGAAAGATGATGTCGCTTCCTGCGCGCAGAGGCACCCAGATGTCTGCCATGGCAGAAGTCCGCGTGTGGCGCGGATCCACGTGAATGATCTTGGCGCCCTTCTCACGTGCTTCTACCACCCACTGAAATCCTACTGGGTGATTCTCTGCCATCGACGATCCCATAATGAGGATCGCGTCGGCGTTACTGAGATCCTGTTGTGCTGTGGTCGCGCCACCGCGGCCGAACGATGTGCCCAGACCGGGCACGGTGGAACTGTGTCATATACGCGCCTGATTGCTGACGCATACCATGCCCAGCCCAGCCGTAAACAATTTCTTGATGACGTAGTTCTCCTCGTTATCGAGGGTGGCACCGCCAAGGTGAGCCATTGCGGTCGTATGCATCACCGTATGGCCGTCGCGGGTTTCCTCAAACGTTCGATCACGAGTTTCCCACATGCGGTCGGCCACCATGTCCATGGCTTTCTCAAGATCGATTTTTTGCCACTTGCTGGAATAGGGAGCCCGGTACTGGACCGTCTTCAGTCTGCCTGCATGGGTGTGTAACTCATAGGTGTCGGCGCCCTTCGGACAGAGATGACCGCGAGAGATTGGAGATTCCGGATCTCCTTCAATAGAGATGAGCTTCCCCTCCTTATGGTAGGCAAGCTGACCGCAACCGACGCCGCAGTATGGACATATGGATCGGGCGACCTGTGCCCCATTTGTCTTGGGACGCAATTCGCGAGTGCGCTGGGTCATTACCTCCGGTCCGGTCCCATCCGCGCCCGTCCGGATCTGCTCAAGTAAGGGCCAGCGAGAAAGAAGGGATTTAATCACAGTGTTCTCCGGAGTAAGGCTTCCGTTGAGTTTCGATGGGCTGACGAGTGCGCTTAGTGACCTCAGTGTGCCCCTTCCTCGGCCTGGTCATCCATGCATTCTCTGGTCCCATTTTGAGGCGATCCATACCGTGTTTCGGGTAAGCAAAGTCTCACCTGCAACCCGAAGCTCAAAGCCATCGCGCTGCCAAGCCAACGCTCGGTGCCTTACAGGGCATCATCTAACTTAATACCAAAGGCGACGGATGGACCCCGCGTGCAAGTATATCTATACGTAAATTATCGGCTTTAGCCGGGAAAGGAATTTTCTGTGAAAAAGGGAAAAAGGGCAACGAATTGGATCCGCTTCGCAATGAAATGTGGACTCCTCGCGACGGACGCTTCGGTTTGGGCGGCAGTCAACCACTTCCTATCGGAACGCTCGGACGATGTGCAGAATGTGTTCCGCAGAACAGACAATCTGGCCACCACCGTTCGCAGTCAGCGCCGATGGTCCCATGCTTCCACACTCTTGACCGGAATTGGCGTCGGAGTTGGCATAGGAATGCTGCTGGCTCCGGTTTCGGGCCAACGCGCCCGTGGTGCAATCCGTGACAAGGCTGCGGACCTGAAGAATAAGGTCACGGATGTGACTGATTGGGCAGGTCGTTTCGGTTCCCAAACGGGGCGGACAACAGGAACCTACGCACACTAGAGGTCCAGACTTCGGTCGGGCAAAGAAAATTTCACTATTGCAGGCGGAGAACTTGTGATGAAAGCTCCTTTTTTGATTGGGCGAATGTTGTTTGGTGGGTTCTTTCTGTACAACGGCATCAATCATCTTCGACAGCGCAAGAATATGGCTTCCTATACCGCATCGAAGGGCGTTCCCTCACCGGAACTCGCGGTGACGGCGTCGGCTTTGCCATTGCTCGTCGGTGGTACGAGCCTTCTTTTAGGGATTAAGCCAAAAGTGGGCGCCATCGCTGTGCTCGGATTTCTGGCCGGGGTCTCACCGATCATGCACGACTTTTGGCGGAACGAAGATCCGGCAGAGCGGAACAATAACATGATTTCCTTCATGAAGAATGTGGCGCTCGCGGGAGCAGCGCTCGCCCTGATGGGAGTGGAGGAGCCTTGGGAAGCAAGCGTGCCGCTCGGCCGACCGGCGCTCGTGAAGAAGATGAAGTCAGTACGGCGAATAATGGCTGCATAGTCAGGAGAGCGAGGGCGGACTGGTCTGCCACTAATTCGGACGAGTGCGCCCCCTTACCTATGTAGTTGCCGTTAGCTCCGCCATATGAACCAGCGTTAGAGCCGGAGCTTGCGCAAGTCGAGTTGATCACTTCACCGGCCGCCGCTGCCGGCATGGGCCAAGCTTTGTAGCATGGCGGCCAGAAAACGCTCCAAAGATTGCACCCATGCACCGGTTCAACGCGAGACTCGTTCTGCTCTCAAGTTACTGTGATGGCGTGCCTTTAGGCCCTTTTGTTCGGTTTTCGTAACACAGGACGATCTCTCGCAGGTTAGCCGCAAACTCGTAGCAAGATATTCCTACACTGAGGGGGAGACGGAGTGGCTCCGGAAGACTGCCCGATTTGCAGTGGTTCTGGATACGTAGCGAAGCCTGTGGACTTAAATGGTAAGACTGAGGGCGTCGCGTTCATACGTATTAAGTGCCCTGGGTGCGGGGGGTCTGGACGAAAGCGCTCTATCTCACCTGCGACCGCGGGCTGACCGCACGGCCTGCGGTGCTTGCGAACGTACGGAACCGGACCGTCAGACTTCCCGTCCTAAGGACGACGGTCCGGGCCGGACGCTTCGCTAGCAACCGCGTATTGTAGAGTGCCCTAAGCGATCTCTGCAGCCTTCCTTTTTGTTCGACTTTTCGGTGCCGCAATTTCCATTCTGTTTCTGCCATTCTCTTTTGCGCGATACAAGGCTTTGTCGGCTGATTGCAACACGAATTCTGGAGTCTGTTCGTTTGATTCAGAGCCGGCAACGCCGATACTCACCGTCACCGAAAGAGATTTCGGTGTTTCTTCTTTCGCCCCAGGCAAGCGGAGATTTTTGTCGCGCTTGCGACTCTTCGCCGGTCCTTTCTTTCGGCGATCGGCTCCGCGAGGCACGTGGCGACGATCATGGCCCCTCATCTGGAATTCGGCGGATTCGATCTTCACGCGAAGACGCTCGAGATGCTCCACAACCTGCGGAAGCGTCTTGCCGGGGAACACGACGTTAAACTCCTCTCCCCCGCAACGGTAAGCATCCCCACCTCCTGTAACACCAGCCAGCTTCGCTGCAACGAGCCGCAACACTTGATCTCCCACGTCGTGACCATATGTGTCGTTAAACAGCTTGAAATGGTCGATATCGATGACGGCGAGGCAGTACGGAGCCCTCAATCGGAGTGTCATGTCATTGAATGCACGCCGCGACGGCAGGGACGTCAGCTCATCGTGATACGCGAGCAGGTACGAATTCTCAATGATAGAAAAGACCGGGATGTAAGCAGCTGTTGCGAGATAAATGTCCATAACGCTCGCTGACGGCATGCTCCGGACACTCAAGTAAAAAGCGGTCAGCGACCACAGAAGCGAGCTGTCAACCGCTTTTCTGGTGAAAAGGAAATGGGCAGCAAGAACTACCGCCGCCGCGATGAAAACAGCCGCGACATAGTTTGGGAAGAGATCTACTGCCGGCGCATGTCGCGTCTGCAGAGTCGTTGGGAAACCCGAATCGCCACTACGCCAGAGCACAATCACGACCACTGATTGCACGAACAGAAACACACTAACCGGGGTAAAAGAGGCGAGCGTGAGGCCACGCTCCTCCATAAGCGCGACCAGCGCATAGTTCACCGGTACCAGAAAGGAAACAGCGCGCAGGGCGGCAATTAGTCCAGCACTCAGCAGGCGCTGATTCGTCCCAAGTGCGGGAACAACTTGATAAGCCAGCAGCAGAACGAGCAAACAAACGAAAGGGCGGCTCGAATGAAACCTCCAAGCCAGCAACATCCCGCCAAGCAGGCCACAATAGAGGAGAAACGTAAGTGCCGGTAGGGGAAGAGTGAGCCCGCCGCTATAGGCGAGCACAGTTCCCAGAAACAACACGGGTGCGCCCGGAAAAATAAACGATCTTAACGTCCTTTTACTCCACAAGGGCAAGCCGGGCCACTCCTCACAACCTCAGGATTATCTCCGCCCAGGCGCGCGAATGAAATTGCCCCTAAAGGTTCAAGCATCCGATGGTCTTGCTGACCCACTTTGAAATGCCTCTCCAATTTGACACCCCGATACCTTTGTTCCGGCCAAGTTTCGGCTGCAGATGAGCGCCTTCTAACTACACTGGGCATGTTCGATTAGGAAAGGCTGAACTAATGCACATTCTTATTGCAGAGGATGACCAAACGCTCGCCAAGTTCGTTCGCGAAGGTCTCGAAGGCGAGAATTACACTGTCGACGTTTATACCGACGGCGAGCAGGCGCGCGCGGCGGCCATGGAATCGGAATATGACCTGGTCATTCTTGACCTTAACCTTCCCAAACTCGACGGGGTCACCATCCTGCGGCAAATGAGGATCAAGAAACCCAGTCTGCCAGTTCTAGTTCTGACCCAACGAACCAGGGTAGAAGACCGAGTGCAGTGTCTGGACACCGGAGCAGATGACTATTTGCCGAAACCATTTTCCTTTAGCGAGTTGTCTGCGCGCATTCGCGCTCTTCTCCGGCGAAGTCACCTTCCGTCTGAATCTGTGCTAACGGTAAGTGATCTGAAGCTTGACCGCACGCAGCGCATCGTTGAACGAGCAGGAAGAAGAATCGATTTGACTACGAAGGAGTTTGCTCTTCTGGAATACCTGATGCGGAACGCCGGGCGGAAGGTAACTCGTTCGATGATCATTGAACATGTATGGAATTTGACGTTCGACACTACAACAAACGTGGTCGACGTCTACATCAACTATGCGTCCGCACAAGTCGATCAGCGGAAGATTGGCAGACTGGCTGTTGCGATTCAGGAAGCATTTCGGGATCTCGGGGCCTTCCCTTCTTCGAACCCTCACATCGGGAACGTTGAACCCTCGCCACTGGAGGCATTACAAGCAATTGAGAAGTTGAAACGTGAAAGCTCAACAGTCGAGGGCCAGGATCAGATTTCCAACAATGAGGACCTGGCGGCCATCGAAGACGAGTTGAAGCAGGCACTCGCAGGAGAGATCGCGATGAATGCAGTCTCCTTGCGCAGGGAAGTAGAAGGGTTAGTCATAAGTCTGCGCGAATTCGGATTCTTCGACAGTGGATCGACGGTGATTAGGCCCGCCGCTTTGCCTGCCTTGGACCGCATCGCATCCATCCTTGCTCTGCGCTCTTGCCGACTGCGGATTGAAGGCCACACTGACAACGTTCCCATTCACACCATAAGCATAGTGTCGAACTGG
>C688J35102_120990012_pt1 | contig 18753 bp, 24 predicted proteins | sample HopSoiMetagenom2_FD_35102 | JGI IMG/M metagenome (IMG submission 35102)
CTTTCACAAGCTTTTTCGCGCGCAAAGCTTGCAATGCCGGAGGAGTCAACATGCAACCAGTTGCGGCTATTCGAGTTATGACCGGACACTAGTGGAGCTACGAGGTGACCGTCGCGGACGTCGTGGCCCGTCCGACGGCAGTGGTCGCGGCGACGACGACGTGGCAAGCGTTCCCGACGCTCTGGAAGGAACTTCTCGACGAGGTGTGGGCTTGCCTGCGCGCGGGCGGGATCAACCGCGGCTGCCCCAACGTCATGCTGTACTTGGACGACGTGCCGCACGTCGAGGTCGGCGTTGAGCTGAGCCGACCGTGCGCGCTCACCGGACGCGTGGTGACGTCGGCATTGCCCACCGGGAAGGTCGCGGCCACCATCCACCGTGGACCCTACGCCGGGCTCGCGTCGGCACATCGTGCGGTGATCGACTGGTGTGCCGCACACGGTCGGCGGCTGGCCGGCCCTCGCTGGGAGGTCTACGGCCCGCACCGCGACGACCCTGCCGAGCTCAGGACGGAGGTCTGCTACCTGTTGTCATGACGAACATGACGACCAGCGCGCGCTGAGCTCGGCCGCGAGCTGCAGGGGCAGTCAGGCGGTCGCTTGCCATGAACGAGTTGGCGCTACCATCGTCCACCAAGATGCTATCACATTACCGGAGAGCAGATCCCGTGGGCGTACACCGTCTTGAGCTGCCGAGCCACGAGCACCCCTTCATCGGCCGGTGGCACATCTACGCGATGGAGTTGTGGAATGCGAGCTACTTCAACATGGAGAGACAGGCGTTCATCGAAATCCGGAAAGAAAACCTCGGCTCCTTCCAGTTCGGCTTGGTAAGCGGCGGTCTCGATGGATATCTCGAAGGCAAACGACCGAAGGAGCGGTTCGTTTTCACCTGGGAAGGGAATGACGAGACGGACCCTGCGAGTGGCAGCGGCTGGCTCAAGCTGAGGGGCGAAGGTGATCTGGTGGGCTCGATCAAGCTCCACCTGGGGGACCGGTCAAAGTTCAAGGCACGTAGAGCGGAGTGATGCCGGAAGCAGCAGACGGCGCTCGACATTTGAATGTAATGGATGCGGGGGGGCTGTCGATGGTCTGCCCCGCTGGCGGGGCGTGGAGGCGGCGGTCGCCACGGCGGCCGCGGGCGCGACCCCAAGCCGGGAGGTCGCGCGAAGGGGCGGAAGGGCAGCAGATGGAGTTGATGAAACAAACCGGAAAGAAGCACTCTTGCCTGCTTGCCCCAAATGCTTCTACTTACTTTGGGCGAGTCAGATAGAACGGGCTCAAAATCGTGCAGCCCAAATTTCCTTGCCGGTAGAGGAGCATGGAAGACCTCTCGACGGAGCTAACAATGAGACGCGTTTTGAGCATGGACGGGACAACACAACTCCACTTAGGCCCTGGTTTTCTCGTCGCGGTACTGAGCGTGGTGGCATTAGAATGCTGTTGGCCAACTTGTATAAGCGGAACTATGATAGCTGCACTCAACCTGTATCTCCTCGCAGTCCTTGTTGTGGCGGCCAATCGCGCCGCGGGCTCACCTCCACCATGGATGAACGATGTATTCCCAGCGCGTACTTGGAGCCTCGCTCAAGTTGCGTTTCTCGCAATAATTGCCGTTTTCGGTTTCGCCAATATGTATCGTCAAGGTGGCGCAGTTTTGAACAACGGATATCCGTTGGGTAAGCTAGATGCTATTTACTTTAGTATGGTAACGCTCACTACTCTTGGGTACGGTGACATCTTACCCACCCATGAGGGCCGCCTGTTGGTGATCTGGCAACTGGGGACCGGGGTGCTTCTCCTCATTGGGATCTTCCCTTTCGTGATCGCGCGCATCTCTAACTTCGAGATTCATTGATCTTGTTGCAGCTATCGCTGGTTCGTTAAGCTTTCCGAACTCAGTGCCCATGCGACGGACCAGTTCCGATGGGTTCGTGAGTAGCTGAGGCGTTGTGACATCTCCTCGGGCTTACGTTGCGCCTGAACAACAGACCCATTCTCCCGTTCTTCTTGATGCATCACGGAGATCGTTGCCGAACTCCAGAATGGCGTCAGCAACGAGCGGATCCATCGCGAGCTCATCCGGCGGTGCGAAGCGGGCGAGCTTGATGCTGGAGTACGCGATCGCCTCGAACGCGCCGAAGCGGTACACCAGCATCTCCAGCAGGCGCATCGGTGAGGCTGGCCGATCCTGACCTACGTCAGTTCTCATCGTATCCTCCCTTCTCCCGTTTGCGCCCCACACGTGCTATCCGTACAATCCAGCGATGACTCTAGCGTGATGTATTCTAATATGAATACAGCATGCTATCAACTGATCTGAATACACAACGGGTGCCGCTTGGCTCAGCCGGAGAATATCGCCGCTGTGGTCCGCGAGGTGATCGAGGAGAGCGGGTTGCCGCGCACTCTGATCGCTGAGGACGCGCATCTGAGCCGCGCGACGCTGATCACGTGGCTTGCCGGCACTCGGACGCCGCAGCCGGAAAGCGTGGCGCAACTGGCCGGCGGCCTCGAAAGGCGAGCGAAGCAGCTCCAGACCTTGGTATCGCGACTGCGGGGGCTATATGAGCTCCGGTAATTCAGGCCGCTCCGACGAACGGACTCCCGAACCAGGCACCGACCACCTATGAGTAACCTTTGGATGATCCGTGCCGGTGAGAATGGCTACCTTGTTGACGATTTCGAGCGTACTGGACACGCCGGAATTGGCTGGTGTGAGGCGAGTGATTTTACTTCGGTCAAGACAATTGACGAGATGCGGGAGTTGTTAGCTCAATCTTACCAAAACCAGAAACCCGGTTGGCTTGCGAACGCTGCGGGAATGACGTTCAAATTTCGTCGAATTATTCGAGTTGGCGATCAGGTCGTAACATATGACCCAAAACGTCGGGAATATCTCATCGGGACAGTAGAGGGGGAGTATGAATATAAGCCCGGATTGTTGCCCGATTACAACCATGTTCGAAAGGTACGATGGGAGGGTCGGGTCAGGAGGGACAATCTAAGCCAACGTTCTCGAAATACTTTGGGCGGGACACTCACGATTTTTCAACCTGGCGCCGAAGTTCGCGATGAACTTCTTCGGTTGCGGGGCACACCACCTGGGAGCGCCGGATCGCCCAATCGGTCAGGAACGCGCAGAATCGCAATCTCAGGTGAACCTGAGTTCGAGTGGGTAGATGAGTATACGCCAGGCCGCCGAATCCACTTTCAACGACAGCCTTTCGGTGACGCTGATGCAGAGGCATACCTCGCATTCGCGAAAAGCGATTTGAGCGAAGGTGACGCCCGAGGCCTTGTGAATGCATTTGGAAATGCGAAGCGAGCGATCCACTACCAGATTGAACGACTTCTGTGGCACTTGGGATTCGATCCAGATCGAATGAGCGCGAGTTTCCCCTCAAAGCTCAAGGTTCTTGCTGACTTGCACGTAATCCCCCCATACCTGTTGCGCACGTACAATCAAAAACGAAACGAGATTGAGCACGAATACATCCTTCCCGACGAAGAATCGACGACTACCATCGTCGACTTGGCAGAATTGTTACTAAGGACAACGACCCTCATCTGTCACAGGCTCCTTGGATCGATGTCAGTGCTTCCAAAACCAAGCTCCCGTGCAGTTTCAGTTGAGCTTGACCCTGGCTCGCATACCATTGTGCTCAACGGGGCTAGAATTTCCTTGGGCGAGCCGACCCGAAGTGAATGGTTCCCGTACCTGCGCCTCATCGCCCGAGATCTTGATGTAGACGATCCGTTTCCTCGGTACTAGTGGGATCGCGCGTCGACGCCCCAGTTCCTCCACCAGCAGGTGCAGACCATCCGAGCCCCGTGAGCGAGCTGCCGGTCACACAAGCCGAAGCTCTCTACCGCATCGAAGGGTTGTGGCCGGTTGGCTTACTTCGAGATCTCAATCCGGTGCCCACCGTGCCTCGACTCAGGCGATGACGTCGCCTCGCCCGCGCACCCTCGCATCCTGGCTGCTCGTCGCGATCGCCGTCGTCCTGGCTGCGGCATGCGCGAGCCGGGGCGGCCGCCCCGCGTCCCCGGCGGCGAGCGCCGGAGGCTGCCGCTGGCCGGTCGCGCCGGTCGTGCTCCGCCAAGCCGCCGACACGGTTGAGCAATCCTGGACGTACGAGGCGGACCAACTCCCCGAACGGGTGACGCTCTCGCGCCTCCCCGCCCTCTCGGCGTTCCTGGACACGGTGCGGACCCGCGTCGGGGCGCTGGATGCGCGGGCTCTCCTGGAGCGGCAGATCGCGTATTATGCCAGTAGACCGGACTCCGACAGCCAGGGAGAAGCGGCGAACGGGCGGATCGTGCTCGGCGACTCCGCGGGCAGGCTGCGGCCGATCGACTGCCTGGAGGCGCTGCTGGTCGAGTACCAGGCGGCGCGGTTCCCGATGGCGTCGCACCCCACGGAATTCCACGCGGTGGTGATGGAACGGAGCGACGCGGGCCGCCGCTGGGCCCGCGTCTACTTCGCCGCCAGCGGCGCGCCGTGGCCGCCGAAGGCGAACCTGCTCTTCGAGCGCGCCGCGGCCGACCGCGCGGCGGGATGGCGCGCAGTGGCCCACCTGCACAACCACCCGTTCGAGTTCGCGAGCGGCGGAGACATCGCCGGCGCGAACGCGCCGAGCCTCACCGACGTGCAGTTCTGGCGGCACCTGCGCGAGTCGCTGGGCGTGGAGAGCGCGCGCGTCACCAACGGGTTCGCCACCTTCGAGGCGCCCGCCGCCGCGTTCGACCGGCTGCACGCGCGAGGAGGCCCGTAGCGCGGCAGCTCGCCCGCCCCGTGCCGGACCGAGGCCAGGCGGACGCGGAAACGCCCCAGCACATTCCACCCGGTGAGCGCGAGTGCCCGACCCCGCGAACCACGACGAGCTCGATCGAAGACGGTGCGACCCACGGCGCCGCGCCCGTCGCACTGGCCGCGCCGGCATCGCGGCACTCGCGGCGGCGCTGATGGCGTGGCCGGGCTGCGCGAAGCCGGCGGGTAGCGCCGCGGCGCGCGGCGACGTCGCGGCGCAGGTCGACGCGATGGTGGCGCGGTACCTCCATCGCACGTACGTACCCGGCGTTTCCGTCGCGGTGATCCGCGGCGGGCGCGACACGCTGGTGTTCCGCGGCTACGGCGTCGCGAACCTGGAGCACCACGTTCCCGCCACGGCCGAGACCGTCTACCCGGTCTCGTCGATCACCAAGCAGTTCACGGCCGCCGCCGTGGTGCAGCTCGCCGAGCAGAAGCGGCTTGCGCTCGACGACCCGGTCGGCCGATTCCTTCCCGGCCTGCCCCCTGAATGGCGCCGCGTCCGCATCCGCCAGCTCCTCAACCACACGTCGGGGGTACCCGACCGCCCGGTGCTCCTGCGCGAGGACCTGCCGCCGGACTCGGTGGTGGCGCGGGCGGCGGACGATCCGTTCGAGTTTGCGCCGGGCACGCGGTGGAGCTACAGCAACGTCGGCTACCTGGTGCTGGGGCTGATCATCGAAAAGGCCTCGGGCGAGTCGTACGCCGGCTATCTCCAGGCGAGGATCTTCCAGCCGCTGGGGCTGAAGGGGACCCGCTACTGCGATCCCGAGCGCATCGTCGCGCACCGCGCGGCGGGATACGTGCAGCGCGACACCGGCGTCGTCAATGCGCCGTACACGAGCATGGCTGCCCTATTCGCGGCGGGCGGCATCTGCTCGACGGTGGGCGACCTGGCGGCATGGAACCGCGCGCTGGCGCAGGGGCGCGTGGTCGGCCCCGCGTCGTGGGCCCGGATGACGACGCCCGAGGGCGCGGCACGGGCCCACGGGTATGGCTACGGCCTGAGCGTGACGCCGTTCGAAGAGCACCGGCTCGTCGGGCATGGAGGCGAGCTCGCGGGATTCAGGGGCGCGAGCGCGTACCTCCCCGACGACAGCCTGTCGGTGACGGTGCTGACGAACCTCGGCTCCGAACACGGCTCGGGCGATCCCGCCGCCGACCCCAACCAGCTCCTGCTGGACATCGTTCGCGCCGCACTCGCGGCATCGCGGCATCGACCCCCGGGATGACGCACCTCTCCCCCGGCCGCGGCGACCCGGAGCGGACTGGACCACGCGTCGGACGTCCCTCTCACCCTCACCGGCCCCGCACCGGAAACGCCATCCCCAGGACACCCGAATGCAAACGACTCGTACAGGGCTGACGCGCTGGATGGCCGCACTGCTGCTGCTGGGGGCGTGCGGCCGAACCGATGCGCCGCGCGGCTGGAGCGGCACGGTGGAGAAGCTGCCGAACGGCGCGGTGCGCGTGACCAATCCCGCCCACGGGATGTGGGCCGACAGCGCCGGGTGGCGGCTCGTCCCGGAGCTCCAGGTCGGCGAGGCCGAGGGCGACGCGGCGACGACCTTCGGCTCGGTCTCGGGGCTGGCGGTGGACGGCGCGGGCCGCATCTACGTGCTCGACCGCCAGGCGAACGAGCTCCGCATCTTCGACCGGCGCGGGGCCCACGTCCGCACCGTCGGCCGCGCGGGCGGTGGGCCGGGGGAGTACACGTCCGCCAACGGCCTGCTCTGGCTTTCGCCCGACACCCTCGTCGTGGTGGACCAGCAGGGCGCCCGGTACTCCATCCTCACCGCCGACGGGAATTTCGTGCGCTCGGTGCCACGCCGCATCAACTCCTTCAGCTGGGCATTTGCCGGTGGAACGTCGGGCGGACGGATCTACGAGATCGGCTCCGCGGGCGAGGGAAAGGACCGGCACCCCGCGCTGCTGGGCGCGAGCCTCGCCGGCGACGGTGGCGCCGCGGGGGGCGGCCCCGCGCACGGGCCGGCGGCGGACACGATCCCGCTGCCGTCCGTGGAGGGACCGGACTACCAGTCGTTCGAGGTTCACAACGGGAGCTCGATGATGATGATGGGCGTGCCGTTCACGCCCACCGCGGCCTATCACCTGGACGGGCGGGGCGGGATCTGGCAGGGGAACGGGAGCCGGTTCCGGCTCGTACGATCCACCCTGGCGGGTGACACGACCACCGAGATCCGGCTCGATGCGGCACCCGTCCCCGTGACCCCCGCCGAGATCCAGGAATGGGAGAGCAACCCGAGCATCGCCCGGTTCAAGCAGATGGGCGGACGCGTGGACGAGGGCCGCATCCCCAGGGTGAAGCCGTTCTTCACCGCCCTGTACGCCGATCCGGACGGGTACCTCTGGGTCTCGGTGCCGGGCGGGCCGAAGGAGGTGGCCTTCGCGCTCTTCGACCCGACCGGCCGCTACCTGGGCCGGCTGAAGACGACCGGGCTCACGCGCGACGTGATTCCGCCGGTGGTGCGCAACGGCCGGCTCTACCTGGTCGGCCGCGACGAGACGGACGTGGAGCGAGTCTACGTCTACCGGATCGACAAGTGAGCGTCGCCGCGGATGACGGATGAACCCGATGTACCACGGGCGGTGACGACGATCCGACTGGAAACAGGCGATTGAAATCGCGGCAACGACGGCCCGAAGTCCGCCTTCGCGGACTCGCGTCCTACACGTCGCGCGAGACCTCGAGGGCCTTCGAGGGATGAGCTACGAAGTCGAGTTCTCCGCCGAGCTGTGGCGATATCCGGGGAAAGGCGGGTGGACCTTCGCGACCGTGCCGGAGGATCATGCGCCGTCGGCGGCGTACGCCTGGGGACGCGTACCCGTCCTCGCCAGCGTGGACGGGTACGCGTGGAAGACGAGCGTCTGGCGCGGGAAGGACGGGCGCACCCTGCTCCCCGTGCCGAAAGCCGCCCGGGGAACGAAGGGCGATGGGGATTCCGTGACGGTTCGGCTGAGCTTCAGCGGCTTGTAAAAGGTTTGTGAGGAACGTGGCGGGGCGAACAGTCCGCGTGTCATACTGCGAGGCGGTCGAGAAGCTCTCGGGCGCGCTGTACGGGTGTCGCCCCGAGGCTCGGGACGTCACCCGTGGTGAGGTTCTTGAACAGCGCTGAAGCATGACACTCGGACTGGAGATATTCCTCTTCCTCGCAGCCGCGTCCGCCGCGGTCGCGGGCGGCGCACTGGTGCTGCTGATCCAGGGCGTGCGGCGCCGTTCGTGGCCCCTGGCCGCGGGCGGCGCGGCGGTGCTCGCGTGCCTGGGCGGGTACGCCGCCTGGGCCCACCTGTCGCAGATCGACGAGTGGAACCCGCCGTACGTGCGGACGGCCGACGTCGTCGGAACGTGGAAGGCCGGCGAATCCCGCCTGGAGCTCCTCGCCGACGGGCGCTTCCACGTCCGCGCGAGCGGGAACGAGGCCCTGCGCCTCGGGATGACGGCGGACGAAGGCGAATGGACGCGGTTCGACTACAACCTGACGCTGCACTCGCGCGACGGCGCCGTGCACGAGCTGCGGGTGGTGAGGGAAGGCGGCGCGTACCGCATCATCGAACAGCCCGAGGACGTGGATAGCTGGGCGGCGTGGCGGGGCTTCCACCGCACTTCGCCGTAGCGGCCGACGACGGCGTCACGACTCTGGTCGCGCACCCGGACCGCGGGTCGCCGCGTCTCCATCCCCCTACCACCGCAGGACGACGTGATCCGATTCGCCCCGACGCTCATCCGCCTCACCCTCGCCGCCGCGGCGGCGGGCGCCTTCACCTGCCGGGCGGCGGCCGCCCAGGAGCCGGCGCCGCCGCACGAGACGTTCACCATCCAGTCGGCGGCGGTGGGGGAGATGCGCCGCATCAACGTGTACACGCCGCCGGACTACGCGACCGGCCACACGCGCTACCCGGTGCTGTACATGCCCGACGGCGGGATGGAGGAAGACTTCCCGCACCTCGCGACGGCCGTCGACTCCGCCATCCGCGCGGGGGAGATGCGGCCCGTGATCCTGGTCGGGATCGAGAACACCCAGCGGCGGCGCGACATGACCGGGCCGACCACCGTCGCCAGGGACAGTACCATCGCCCCGCGCGTGGGCGGCTCCGCCGCGTTCCGCCGCTTCATCGCCGACGAGCTGATGCCGGAGGTGCGGCGGCGCTACCGCGTGAGCGACGAGACCGCCATCATCGGCGAATCGCTCGCCGGGCTCTTCATCGTGGAGACCTTCTTCCTGCAGCCGGAGCTGTTCGACACCTACATCGCCCTGAGCCCCACCCTCTACTGGAACCGCGAGGAGCTGGTGCGCAGGGCGCCCGAGCGCCTGCGCGCACGCCGCCGGCTGCACGCCACGCTCTTCTTCGCGTCGGCGAGCGACGACATCGGACCCGAGGCCGGGCGGCTGGCCGACGCCATCCGCGCGAACGCCCCGCGCGGGCTGCGCTGGGAGTACCGGCCGCGCCCCGACCTGAAGCACGCGACCATCTATCGTGGCGAGGAAGCCCGCGTCCTGCGCGAGTGGCTCCCCCCGCGCGGGACCAGGCAGGGTGCGGCACCCCGCTGAGCCCGCCGGCGGCCAGGCGCCGAGTCAGGCGCCAGCCGCCGTGGCGATCGTCGTCGACCCGGACTTCGGCGACCGGCTCACCGGGCTGGCGCTGCGGATGCCCGTGTGGGTCGCCAGGACTCCCGGCAACTCGGCCGCGATCGAGCAGCTCTTTGGCCGCTTTCGCCGCGAGGCGCGTGGATCGCTCACGAGCTTCGTGGTGGATCCCGGCGCGAGCCGCGAGGATTGGTGCGCCTCGGTGCTCGATACGGTCCACGAGCACCACGGCCCCTCCTCGCAGGACGCTCCCTGCCGTTCGATCGAGGTGATCGGCACCCCTCTTTCGCCCGCGCTGCGCGCCATCTGCGAGGAGCTCGGGTTCCATTCGTTCCGCGATACCGCCGCCGGGTTCACCGCCACCCGTCCGGAGTGATATCTTTATTTCCCATCGCCAGATCGGCAGTGCGAAAAAACGTCATCCTGACGCAAATCTGCCGGCGGTATCGTGGCCGATGTTATAGATCCTTCGGTCGCCGCCAAGCATCATCGTAGACGCAGGTACAGTGAGGCGGCGACGCTCAGGATGACGCTTTTTTTGCCCAATCAATGTCAAGAAAGGGATAGTAGATCCTTCGGTCGCCGCCGGCCATGGTCGTGGATGCAGGTCGAGCGCGGTGGCGACGCTCAGGTCAATGCCTTCTTGCGTGACCGAATCTCGAACAAGCAGGATGCGATGGATGCTGGCGCGGCCGACGTGTTCGGCACCCTGGACCGGCTGCTGGCGGGCGAGATCCCGCTCGCCGATTTCGAGGCGTGGGTGTACTCCACGCCCGCGATCGAGGCCGGGCTCGGCGCCGGCGCCCACCTGGAGCTGCTCGCGTTCGACTATCGCGGTCCACACGCGCTCCAGGAAGCCGCGACGTGGGTCGGCGCCCTCTACGAGCGCCTCCGCCCGGGGATGCTCGTCCGCGACCGTGCGCACCGGCTCGCCTGCGGCCTGCTCTTCGGGACGATCCCGCTCCCCGCCGCGGTGCACGGCCTGGCGAATCTCTACTACGGCGGCGAGGACTGGATCCCGACCATCTTCGTAGGCCTCAGCTCCGAGCTCGACGACGTGGTGGACCCCGCGCAATACCCGCTGTGGGAGCCCGGCGCGCTCGCCGCGCACCTCGAGCGATGGGCGATGGCGCGAGAGAACGTCGTCACTGCCGCCACGACCTCCGCCCGGGAGTTCCTCGCGGCCGAATTCCCGGACCGGCCGTGCGCGTGAGTGCACGTGAGGCCATCCGACCACGATCCACAGGAAGAGGCGAGTGCAGGTTCTCGAGACGGAGCGCCTGGTGCTCCGGTGGCTGACGGCGGACGACGCGGACTTCATCGTGGAGCTGATGAACGACCCGGACTGGCTCCGCTTTATCGGCGACCGGGGGATCCGCACGGCCGACGATGCCCGCCGCTACGTGGAGACCGGGCCGGCGCGCACCATCGCCCGGCGCGGCTTCGGGATGTACGCAGTGGCGCTGAAGGAGGCGGGCGCGCCGATCGGGATCTGCGGGCTGGTCGACCGCGACTGGCTGGAGGAGGTCGACCTCGGCTTCGCGTTCCTCCCCCGCTTCCGGGGGATGGGGTACGCCCACGAGGCCGCCGCCGCGACGCTGGAGCACGCCAGGACGCTGGGGCTGAACGCGGTCCTCGCCATCGTCTCGCCGGAGAACCACGGCTCGGTGCGGCTCCTCGGGAAGCTGGGGATGGATTTCGTGCGCATGGCCCGCCCCACACCGGACGCCGGCGAGGTGTGCGTCTTCGGGCGGACCTTCGCACCCACGCCCACGGACGGTTGATCCTCGCCCCGCGACTCGCCACTCTCCTCCTCGCACTCCTCGCCGGCGCGTCCGCGATCCGCCGATGCGGGCCTGGCATCCACCTGAACCGCCACCACCCATGGGCTGCGTATTCTGCGAGATCGTGGCGGGGCGGGCGCCGGCCAGCGTGATCCACGAAGACGACGTGCTGATGGCGTTCATGGGGATCCAGCCGACGGCACCGGGCGAGTGCCTGGTGATCCCCCGCGCGCACGTCGACCACTTCACCGACGTGCCGGACGAGGTCGCCCAGCGCATCATCGTCGCCGCGCAGCGCATCGGGCGGGCGCTGCGGACGCTGTTCGAGCCGGAGCGGGTGGGATACCTGGTGCACGGCTACGGCGTGGCGCACGCGCACCTGGTCCTGGTGCCGCAGCACGGTCCCCATCACCTGACCTCGGACCGCTGCGCGCGGATCGAGGACGGCCGCGTCGTCTTCGACCTGCGCGGCATTCCGCTCGCCGACCGCGCCACCCTCGACGGCCAGGCGCGCGCGCTCGCCTCGGCGATGGCCCCCGCCGACGGCCGATCATCACCCTGAAGAGACCCACGCGATGAGCCCCAACAAGCGCACCGTGCAGCAGTACATGGACGCATTCGCCCGGACCGACCGCCCGGAGATCCTGGCGTGCCTGACGGACGACGTGGAATGGGTGATCCCCGGCTTCGTCCATCTCCGGGGGAAGGATGCCTTCGCGGGGGAGATCCAGAACGACGCGTTCGTCGGGAGCCCCACCATCACCGTCACCCGGCTGACGGAAGAGACCGACGTGGTGGTGGCCGAAGGCGGCGTGCGTTGCGCCCGGCGCGAAGGCGGCATGCTCAACGCCGTGTTCTGCGACGTCTTCGTGATGCGCGACGCGAAGATCCGGCAGCTGACCTCGTACCTGGTGGAACTCCCGGAGCCGAAGGACGAGCCCGTGGAGGACGCACGCGGGTGAGCGACACCAGCACCGCCGCGTTCCTGGGGCTGGTGGAAGGCCGGCGAGGCCACTTCCGCCTGGAGTCCGGCCACCATGGCGGGCTCTGGCTCGACCTCGATCCGCTCTTCTGCGACCCGCCGCGCGTGGCGCCGTTCGTCACCGCGCTCGCCGGCGCGCTGCGGAAGCACGAGGCCGAGGCGGTGTGCGGCCCGCTGCTGGGGGGCGCGTTTCTCGCCCAACTCGTCGCGCGGGAGCTGGGGGCGGCGTTCTGCTTCACCGAGCGGGTGATGCCGGCGCACGCCGACGGGCTGTACCGGGCGCGCTACCGGCTTCCGCCGGGGCTCGCGGGACGCGTCCGCGGCAGGCGGATCGCGATGGTGGACGACGTGATGAGCGCGGGATCGGCGCTGCGCGGCACCTGGGAGGAGCTGCGGGCGCACGGCGCGGTGCCGGTGGCGGCGGGCGCGCTGCTGGTGCTCGGCTCGGCCGGCGCCGACTTCTTCGCCGAGCGCGGGGTGGCGGTCGAGGCCGTCGCCCGCGACGAGTACGCGCTCTGGCACCCCGACGCCTGCCCGCTCTGCGCCGCCGGCGTGCCGCTCGAGGACGCGGCCGCACCCCCAGCCGCGTGAGCGTCGCACCGGGTCCCGCGGAATCCTGGCCCCGCATCTCCATCGAGGGACGCGCCATGACGCATCCGCCGCGGACGGACGGCGACGAGGACTTCTTCGACGAGCAGCGGGCGCGCCTCGAGGAGGCATATCTCGCCGGGACCAATCCCCGCCAGCAGTCCGGCTTCGGGCGCGACGAGCGCGACTGGGAGCGCTACCGGCGCCCGGTGGCGGCACCCATCGAGCGCGACGGCACCTTCCTGGACGTGGGCTGCGCGAGCGGACTGCTGATGGAAGACGTGGTCCGGTGGGCAGCCGAAGACGGCCACGCCATCGAGCCCTGGGGCCTCGACATCTCGGAGCAGCTGGCGGAGCTGGCCCGGCGGCGCCTCCCCGCGTGGCGCGGCCGGATCTTCGCCGGCAACGCCCTGACCTGGGAGCCGCCGCGGAGGTTCGACTACGTGCGGACGGAGATGGTGTACGTGCCGGCCCACCGGCGGCGGGAGTACCTCGAACGGCTCCTGGCGCGCGTGGTCGCGCCCGGCGGCCGCCTCATCGTCTGCTCGTACGGCAGCTCGCGCCCGGAAGGCGCCCGCGCCGAACTTTTGATCGACGAGATCCGCGGCTGGGGCCTGCGCGTCGACGGCATTCACGACGCCCTGAGCCCGGAGCACGGCTTCGTGGTCACGCGCGTGATCTCGATCGCCGGATGACGGGCCGTCCCAGGAATCGACCCCTGGCCTGGAAGGTGTTGAAACAGCCCGACACACACCATGTCATCCCGAGGCCCGGCCCCTGAAGCCTGGCACCGCGCGGAGCCTGGCAGGGCCGAGGGATCTTGCCCGGGACGCCATGAGGCACGGGCGCGGCAGCGTCATGAATCCCAGATCTCCACGGGCGAAGCTGTAACGCAGCCGCGGCTGCCGTGCGGCTTCCGCAGCGGGACACGCGCATCCCCGGTTAGATCCTTCGGCCCTGCGGAGCCCGGCGTGACTGCATGGCACCGCGAAATCGGGCCTCAGGATGACACCGTTCGGGGACGGACGTTTTCAACCGAGTTCCAGCTCCCATGACCACGCGCATCCGCCTCGCCACGGCCGACGACGGCCCCGCGCTGGCCGACATCTACCGGCCCGCCGTCACCGACTTCGCCACCTCGTTCGAGCTGGAGCCGCCGGACGGCGCCGAGATGGGGCGGCGCGTCGCCCGCGTGGTGGAGCGCACGCCGTGGCTGGTGTGCGAGCGCGACGGCGTGGCGCTCGGGTACGCGTACGCGGGCCCGCACCGCGACCGCCCCGCCTACCAGTGGTCGGCCGAGGTGTCGGCGTACGTGCACGGCGACGCGCGGCGGCTCGGCGTGGGGCGGGCGCTCTACGCCTCGCTCTTCGCGACGCTCGTGGTGCAGGGCTTCCGCGGCGCGTACGCCGGGGTCACCCTGCCGAACCCGGCGAGCGTCGGCCTCCACACCGCGGTGGGGTTCACGCCGATCGGCGTGTTCCGGGGCGTCGGCTACAAGCACGGCGCGTGGCACGACGTCGCCTGGTTCGAGCGCCCGCTGGCGCCGCGCGACGCCGACCCGGCCCCGCCTCGCCCATTGCGCGAGTGCCGTGACGAGGCGGCGTTCCGCGCCGCGCTCGAAACGGGGATGCCGCTTCTTCGTAGTGTCTAGAGGGGAGGCGCATCCGCCTCCCGAGCCTGTTCCTGGTATGGAGACGGATCGAATGTCGTCTGGTTTGACCTATCCGTGGATCTTCGGCGGTGCCGTGCTCCTCCTCAACGTGCCGCTGGGTTACTCGCGCGCGGGGAGCCTGGTCGCGGCGGGGCGGATCTCGGAAGAGGAGCGGCGCCGGTTCGCGACCGGCGTCGCCCTCGCCATTGGCGGCTATGCGCTCGCCGCGACCGCCATCCAGGTGGCGAGCGGCGTCGACGACTTCTTCTGCCTGCTGGTCTTCCCTCCGCGCGCGGTGTGGAGCATGGTTTTCTGGACGCTACAGGCAGCCATGGCCGGCGCGCTGCTCTGGTGGGTGTGGCGGAGCGACGGGGCCGAAGTCCTGGCCCGCAATGGCCCGGCGTATACCCGGGGCTCTGCCATGCGCACGACCTACACGCCGGCGAAGGTGCGGCTCTGGGTGACGGTCCTCGTCGTCCTCTCGACGGTGGGCGGGGTGGTGGACCTCACCTTCTTTCCGCCGGACGTCCTCGGGCGCGCGTGTCTGCGATGAGGATTTCCCTGTGGCCGGCGACCTTGACTCTCGGCGCCGAATACGACGACGGCCTGCGCCAGGCGCTCGCCCGGGTGCTCGTGGAGGCTGGCGCCGTGCGCCTGCGCCACCGCTGGATCGTCGTCGGGTCGCAGGAGATCGAGAGCTGGACGTACCGGGTCGGCCGGCGGCGCCTGAAGATCGAAGCGGAGACCTATCGCGGCCTCTCCATCCGCGGTTCCCGCCCGCTGGTGGAACGGCTCGCGGCCGCCGTCCAGTCGATCAGCCGCGTGGTCTGACCTCGATCCTTGTGAACCGCATCCCCCGCAGAGCCGCAGAGAGAGGCCGCGTGCCCTCTGCGTCTCCGCGGCTCTGCGTGAGGCGAATCTGTTTCAGGATTTCGGGGCCGTCACGTCGAGCGGCGCCAGGCGGGTGGGCGCGCTTTCGAGCGTCCATCCGCCCTCCGCCGAGCGCGTGAGGGTGCCGGTGAACGGACCCAGGTCGCGGCGGCGCCACCAGAGGCCCGTCCTCCGCTTCGTCGCGGCGTCGGTGAACCAGTACTGCCAGAGGACGGTGCGGACCCTCGCCGGCGGCCTGCCGTGGAACGGGTCGCGCGCGAACAGCTTCAGCACCGCCGGGCTCCCCTCCACCAGCCGCTGCTGCGCCAGCACCACCCACTGCGACTGCTCCCACGGCCCCAGCGACGCGAACCACAGGTTCCACTCGAAGCGCGGCTGGTAGGGCGCGTAGATCCCCGGCGCCCTACGCGGATCCTGTGGCTTGTAGCGGAACGGGTAGGCGATCCAGGTGCGCCCGTCACGGCTCCCCTGGAACTCGATCTCGTACCGCGCGGGCGTCATCACCGCGAACAGGCCGTACGCGTTCGCCACGCGGAACGGCGCCAGCAGCCGCACCGGCGCCGCGAGCGGGCCCAGCCCTCCGACCGCGCCGAGGAGGAACGCCGCCACCGTCACGTACAGCGCCACCCCGAGCGCCGCACCCTCCACCCTCCGCCGCCAGGCGCGCCGCGGGCGGGGCGGCACGGGCGATGGCGGGAGCGGGAGCCGCAGCCGGGCGAGCACCCGGTCGTCGAGCAGCAGCACGCCGAGCACCAGCACCAGGTAGTTGAGGAAGGCGTAGTTCGCCGTGGCGATGATCCCCGCCTGGAGCGCCGTGACCACCGCGCAGCAGGCGATGCGGAAGCGCCGCGGGAGGAACACCGCCCAAACCAGCACGAGCTCCACCACCAGGGTGAAGACCACCGTGGCCGCGTGGTACCCGTGCGGGAAGTGCTGCACGTACCACCCAATCCAGGTGGGGAGCGGCCCGTTCTGGTAGTACTCGTCCATCGCGGTCAGGTCCCGCCAGTGCGGGTCGCCGCTGGCGAGCTTCACCACGCCGGACTCGAAGTAGATGCGGAACCACTCCCACCGCAGCATGAACAGGCTGAGCCGCGACGGCGGGTCCGCCGCCCCCAGCCCCGGCCGGATGCCGGGCGGCGCGAAGAAGCAGGAGATGAACCCCGCCTCCAGCAGCATCCCGTCGGACTGATACGAGGAGAAGTCCTGCAGGGCGGCGACGCACGACAGGAAGAGCAGCGTGCACACCGCCACCGCCGCGCGCGGCCATACGTTGGCCACGAGCAGGAGCGAGGCGGCGATCCCCGCGCCCACCACCAGCGTCAGCGCCAGGCTGCCGGACCCCAGCCAGAAGAGCGTGGGTGCATACCAGAAGCGCTCCACCGGCCCGAGGACAACTGCTACCTGGCGCAGGTAGGCGCCGGCCGGGAGAATGCCGCGCGGCCCGATCAGCCCGTGCAGCTGGAAGGCGAAGGAGTAGAAGGCGGAGAAGAAGATCGCCCCCAGCGCCCGCAGGAAGATCCACCGGGGCCAGAGGGCTCCCGGCGCCGGCGCGGATGGGTCGGGAATCAAGGCGCTCATTCTCATCAGCCGCCTGCGGAGCAAGTGCCGTGCACGGCGAATGGCAGGGTGGGGGCGGCCCGAGAGGGGCGCGGGACGCGCCGAGGCGGGCGCTCCAGAGAGGACGGAACGAGCCTCTACGTTTTGGCCGTGTTGTGGCGCAGGGGTGGTCGCGGGCGTGGCAAAATGTATGTTTATCGCTGCTACAATGCGCACTCGCGCGCCCGTGCCCCGCGACCGCCGCGGTGTGGACCTGCCGGCGCACCTACGATGGCGTCCCCGCCCGCGATCGAGCCCTCCAGGAGCGGCTCGCGGCGAGCGGCTCACCACCGGACGCCGATTGGAATCTCTCCGACTCCCGTCCCCGCCACCGAACCGACCCATGCCCAGACCCACCTCCGGGGGCGCCCGTGCCGGCGCCCTGCAGATCGCCATGGTGCTCGCCGCCGCGGCGCTCTCCGCCTGCTCCGACGGACAGCCGCTCGGCGCCCTCGACCCCTCCGCCGCGCCCGCCGCGCCCGTTGCGCCGGCCACGCCCTCCGCGCAGGCGCTCATGGCCTTCGAGTGCACCGGCAGCACCTCGGGCGGGCTGAGCTGCAAGGATGCCCGCGCCGGGGCCGGGCACGCCTCGGGCGTGCTGATCGGCGGCCAGAACTCCAACGTGAAGCTCACCTCCAGCAACGTGAGCTACACCTCCAGCGACTCGATCTTCCAGTTCAACGTCACCGTCCAGAACCTGATGAACGAGGCCATCGGCACCCCCGACGGCACCGTGGCCGACCCGGACGGGATCGAGGTGTTCTTCTCCAGCGGCCCCACCGCCACCTCGGGGTCGGGGACCATCGAAGTGGCCAACGCGGACGGCACCGGCACCTTCACCGCGCCCGGCCAGCCGTACTTCGCCTACCACCAGATCCTGGCGAAGGACGCGGTCTCGGCGGCCCACACCTGGCAACTGCACATCCCGCCCACGGTCGGCACCTTCAGCTTCATCGTGTACGTGGAGACCGACGTGCAGTACCTGCTGGTGATCAACGAGGTGCTGTCGAACCCCGGCGGCACCATCAGCGACGCCAACGGCGAGTGGTTCGAGCTCTACAACGCCGGCACCCGCCCGGTGAACCTGCAGAACCTGGTGATCGCCGACTCGGCGGCCTCGGGGCGCCGGCCGTACCACCTGATCAGCGCCTCGCTGGTGGTGCCCTCGGGCGGCTACGTGGTGCTGGGGAACACCACCAACACCACCAACAACGGCGGCGTGCCGGTCGACTACGCGTACGGCGCGGCGCTGGCGCTCGCCAACTCCCTCGACGCGGTGAAGGTCGCCCGGGTGTACGGCACCGACACGCTGACCATCGACCGCACGCAGTACGCCTCGGCCGCCGTCTCCGCGCAGAACGGCATCAGCCGCGAGCTGAAGAACCCGGCGCTCGACAACTCGAACATGGACGGCAGCAACTGGGCGGACGCCTCCGTCACCGCCGTGTACGGCCCCGGCGGCCGCGGCACGCCCAAGGCGCAGAACTCCACCTTCACGCCCTGAACCTCGCATGAACATGACCTCGTCCAACTCGACCCGCCTTCCCGCGCCGGCCTCGCGCGAGCCCTGGGAAGCGCCGGCCGTCACCCGCCTGCCGCGGCTGACCGAGCTCACCCTGGCCACCGGCGGCGGCATCCCCGGCGGCGGCGACATCGGCGGCGGGAGTACGGTGATCCCCTGACCGGGGGAGACCCAGCCCCACCCGCCCCCGCGGCGGGCACCACCACGGGGACCGGCCCGCACAGCCGGTCCCCGTGGCCGTTCCACCTCCGTGCCGGCGGCGAGCCGAGCCGGAGGTGAGGCGACCCCCGGCGTCCGCGCTCGCGGCAGCGGCGGAC